>TARA_R110002072_G_scaffold169171_1_pt1 | contig 58516 bp, 65 predicted proteins | sample TARA_R110002072 | Tara Oceans TARA_R110002072 (sample SAMEA4397118) | marine metagenome | biome: Polar Biome; feature: [SRF] surface water layer (ENVO:00010504); material: water (ENVO:00002006), including particulate matter (ENVO:01000060) such as... | depth 5 m | reverse complement strand
TTTGACAAAATAAGCACTTTTTTGATCATGAAGTTATGAACTCTGAACTGATAAACTACGTTATAGACTTCGGTGGGAGCTAATAAAAATCTAAACGTTAATTTTTATTAGCTCCAAGTAATTTGAAGTGAAGAGGTATCCACTCAGTTCAAGTTCTCAAAAAAATTTCTGAAATCGGATTTTCGACCCATTCTTTTTGATCACGATGAAGACAAAAAATTCAAAGTGTATCAAGTCTATGATGTTTGGAATTTGAGGGAAATTTGTGTTAAAATAATAAAAAATGCGTAAATTCCCCTCAAAAAATCAACAAACCTCTTTTCCTATTTGTTGAGAACTAGATTATGAAATTTGATAAAATATCACAAATTTCATAATAACACTAAATTTATAACAAATTATATGTATTTTAAAATACGAGTTTAATCTCCTCTGAAAAATAACTTTGACTATTTGGACTTGTAAGCATTGAAACGCTGCAAAAATATTCTCTATTCGTATCAAAATCATCTATTGAAATCATATAAAATCCTTCGTTTGAATTCACAACATAGATTTTATCTATAACTTTACCTTCACCTACACTTCTCATCATGATTTTGTAATTTTGAGCAGCGATATCATGTTGCCATGAAACTCTTACTTCTTTATCCATTCTTTTAACTTGGATATCGATTGGAGGATCAGGTGTAGAATGATAATTAACTACAATTTTTTCAATATCAGACCAAATTGATTCTTTTCCATTTCGGACAGAAACTACACGACAATAATAAGTTCCATTTGGAACTTTATTTATAACAAATTCACCCATATCGATTTTTTCTATAGTTCTTGCGTTTTCTCTAGTAAAATCTTCATAAATAGAAAAATAAATCTTATATGTAATCATCTTTTTTGGATCTAATTTTTTGACTTCATCTCCTACTTCTTTTTCAGTATTTACATCAGTCCAAAAAACATAAATAGAATCATCAATAATTTCTGTTCTAATATTTTCTGGAAGTGGGATAGAATCATCTGCTTCAATTTGCTTATTTGCACCTAACTCGTATCTTTTGATTGCTTCTTTTGCATCTTTTTCAAGAGATTTCATCCAAAAAAATCCAATGATACATATTATCAAAATTACAATACATATTATCAAAATTGTTTTAGTTTTTGTATCAAATCCCATATTTTATCTAACAATTTTTATTTTTTAGTATCATATTTTTTGTCTTCATCTTGATTTTTGAAATCTTGTTTATTTTCACAAAATCAAAAAATTTTACACAAATTTCCCTCAAATTTCAAACATCATAGACTTTGACACATTTTGATTTCCGTCAAATAAGAAGATTTTTGACATGCCTGAAAAAAATATAATTTCTTTGCACAAAAAGTATAATAGCGAAATTAGTATATATTGATTTCATTATTATGTGATAAATTTTTAAAATTTTACACAAATCTCCCTCAAATTCCAAACATCATAGACTTTGATACATTTTGAATTTCATGAAATAAGAAGATTTTTGATATACCTTTTTGAAAATTTGATTGATTTTCATAAAAATTATCTCTAATTTATTAAAGATAATTTTTATAGATATAAGTGAAATTTATCTTTATAAAAATGGAAAGAGATCCGAAAAAATGTGAAGGTTTAACTGTTAAAAAAGAACTTTGTAATAAGACAAAAAAGTTAGGTCATGATTATTGTCATCTTCATATTTCGCAAAATATAAATGAGAAACCTACATCTGATTCTAAAAAAATTAAATTGAATTCAAATTCATCTGTAGAAGAGAATCAAGATGAAGAATATAAACCAAAAACATTTGAGAATAATTGTCCTATTTGTTTAGATGAAGTTGAAAAGAATAAAGATGCGAAACCAGATTGCGGCCACTGTATTCATGTTAAATGTGCAAAATTATTACAAAATCCATTATGTCCTATTTGTAAACAGGCATTCAAAGGTGGGTTTTTCTCCAAATCTGTTGTAAAAGATTTAAAGAAAAAATACAAAAAAGCCGAATCTGAAAGAAAACAAGAAGAATTTGAAAACTTCATAGAAAATGAAGATATAAATGATTGGACAAGAGTTTCGAGAATGATCCTTCAGGAAAGAACACACGAAGAACTCGGTATTTCTCCAGAACTTTACAATAGACTTTTAAACTTCAATGACGATGGTGATGAAGCAAATATTAATATGACTGAATTTGATGAATTAGACGATTCATCAAATTCAGATGAATTATCAGTGGCTGATAATAATAACACAGCTCAAACTTCTTCGGTAACAAATTTTCAATTTTCAAATATAGTTCCGGTTTTGAATGGTGCTCTCGAAGGTCAAAATCGACCCATAAATTATGAATTACAATCTGATGAAAGAATGTTAATTATTAATGAAATTCTCGAACAGAATTTTGATAATATACCAATTGATGAAAATTATCATGATATATTACATGCGAAATATTTCGCATTATCATGTTCTCAAATTGACAATATTATTAATGAAGTACGAGAACTTATTATAATAATGAGTTAAATTCTCAAATAAAACTAAGTCTTTTTAAACTATGTTTTAATTTCCCAATCCGATATCAACATATTTCTCAAATCGAAATATCTTTTCATTCTTCCATAATTTAGCAATTTGATTTTTGATATCACGAATTTTCCAATCTAAATCAAATTCCTGCCCACCAAGTTCTTTGTATTTTCTATCACACCAACACTTTTCGCAATTACACAATGTATCTGGTTCTAAATTACAAACTAATGATTTAAGAAAATCGATTTCGGCTTGCATTTCATTCATTCTGTTGAAAATTCTGACAATTTTCGCATCTGTATCCATTTTTATTCTTTATTGAAACAAAATATTTTGTTTCAATTTTTGCGAGACATTTGTTTATTTTTCTTTCTTTTTCCAACTTTTGACAAAACCAAGATGATTAAAACAGCTGCAATTGTAGTAAAAATAGCATAATACAATCTTTTTCTTACAACATGAGCTTCATCATTATAATATCTCTCAAAAATTTCATCAGCTAAATCACGCCAAGCAAAAGCTGTAATTGTACCAACAACAACTGAAGCAATGATTATTATTGTATCCGTTGGCTTTCCAGTGTAATTTGTAATATTTTTCAAACGGGAATTATGAATATGTTTCATGGGAGTTCCCGAATGTGATCCACCATTATCATCCATTGTTTTATGAAACATAGGAATTTTTATTCTTCATCTTGAAATTTGAAATTATCTCTTTTTCTTGTTTTGTTTTTGCCCATTTCCCATCGCTGTTCCTAGAGCTTTTGTCAATTCTGTCCCATCAGGAAGTTCTCTTTTAAGAAAAACAGTCGCAATTGTTTTAGTAATTTTCAAAATAGCTATATTAGCTATAAACATAAATGACAATCCAACAGGTTCAATGATACTACATTCTCCAAATCCTTCTTTACATCCGACAATTCCCATATAAATTAAATGACCAACTATCCAACTGCCAAATAAAATGGAAAATTGCAAAATTGTATAAATTATCTCAAAAGGATATCTCCAAAACATTTTAACGTTTTAATCAATTCTTTTTAAGTTCACAGAAAACTAGAATTTCAAGTTTCACTTCTCGATTTTAGAAATTATGATAAATATAGAAACTTAACATTAGATGTTGTATTTTTTCGAAAAATTAAACTATGTTAATTTTATATCCCATTTTTAAGATTCTTGTCGAATGGTAATAAAGCGTTTTTCCTCTCATATCTTTTGTTGGGGTAAACGTAAAAATACCATCATCAATAGCTTTTCCGTATTTTTCCTGAGCATCACTTGTATCATCTTCACCTCCCATAACATCTTCAGTGATATAAAATGGATAATGTTTTGCATTTATATGAAATTCATATTGAATACCAACTTTTAATCTTAATCTTGTTTTGGCAATACCATTGATAATATAATGAGAATATTCTGCCTCACCATAATTATTATTTACTTCAACTACAAAAATATTTGACTTTTTATTTTCATTCATCTTCTTGTTTTATTTATATTTTATTTTTGTTTAATATCAAATGTTTTTCAATTAGATCAAATTAAAGTTTTTGAAACCATGCGGTTTTTTGTACGATGTAAAAAATACAGATAAACAATATTACTTTGTATATATAAATCATTGGTCCATTTGCTCTAGGAAAAATATTGACAATAAGCGCATTAGTAGGATGAACACTGAAAATAATGAATAATGTCACTCCAAGTAAAGCATATTTCGCTTCATGAACAACGAAATTACTATCTTCGTCTGCAATATTTTTAACCTTCATAGCAGCATCAACAAAATCCATTTTAAATATTTTTCTTTCCTTTACTTTTTAATTTTTCTTCCTTCAAATTTTTAAACTTTAAAAATGAGTTGAAGTTGAAAAGAAAAAAGTATCGAAAGAAATCAAAATAAATTTTACAGAAAGAGAAAAATAGCAGATAAGAAAAATATTTAAGAATACAAATGAGATATTCTTTTCTTTCTGATATTTGTGATGGACCATGCGAAGAAAGTCAAATAAAACAATCTCTTAAAAAGATTGGGTTTAAATTTGTATCATATTTTGGGGATGGTGACGATTTAGATATAGCTAATTTTGTTTTAGCTAAGAATGATACAAATCAATATGTTTTTTTCATTATTGATGATGTTATTGCTCCAAAATCGATACGTTTAATTAAAAATAAGACATCTCTTGTTCCAGAAATAATAAGATTAACATTTTTAAATCAAGCTTTGAAATGTAAAATCCCAACTATTTTTATTACACATGGAGGAATAGAGATATTTTCCTCAAAATCTAATCCAGATAAAAATTATAGTAACAATCAATATGGTATTTCGTTTTTATATGAAAAACCCGAATTGGCAATGTCAAAATTGAAGTTTTTTGGTCACGAATTTTATCACGCTGTACCAATGATTCATTTAAAAGATGTTTCACTTGAACAATCTGTGATTAAGAGAAATTTAAGTGAAATGTTAGATAATCCAAGAATCTCTATTTACAGAGATTTATTGTCTCGTTCAACAAATCCAAATATTTTAAATTTTGACGGACCTTATACTGCTTTTATCCCAACAAATGAAATGATTGAGAAAATTTATGGGAAAGATGGTAAACAATTGAAAGATCAAAATAGATTGCCAGAATTGAATGCTTTTGTATTAAGTTATATTGTTCCTGGTTTTCATGGAAATGAAAACATTGCTGGCATGGAAAACATAGATGTTTTGAATGTTTTAGGTGATGAAGTGAAAATTATAAATGGAATTTTAGCAATTGATAATGTTCCAGTTAAAATTTTAACTCAAAAATTTCATGCTAAAAATGGATTTGGTTTTATTATATCTTCTGAATCGCATCTCAAACCAACAAGATTTGATGTTCATATTATTAATACGAAAGTTGATGAATTAGTATTAACTGAAGAAATTCAAGATTGTTTACAAAAAATCTCAGAAATAAATTTACAATTAGGTATGATATATAAGAATGATTTGGAGGAAAATATCAAATATATTTTCCTTAGATTGAATGATATGAAATATTTTGATAATGTTCAAATGGCAAAAGTTTTTGCTATGAGCACTGAAATAGAAAAAATAGTACGTTCTCTTAAATCTTCAAAGTAATCTCAAAATATAATAAAAGAATTGAATCAAAGTTTAAATAAACTTAGATTTGAAAAGATCAAAAAAAAATGAATAGAACTAGAGATAAAAGAAATATCAATCTTGGAGCTCAAGCTTTGATTACAAAAGTGGAAACTGGTGATGGTATGCTCAATGAATCACCTGAAATAAGAGGTCATATGATTAATTTGAAGAAAATTATGTTTTCATACATCGAAGAATCGGTAAAAAGTCTTACAACTCAACTTATAAGTAAAAATCAATACTTATGTTTTTCGGGAGCAGATGCTTTGAATATGCATTTTTCAAACAAACCAATGCATACGGGATTTTCCGAACTTGTAATTTCACCAAAAAATTCTGATGTAAATTCATTGAATTATGTTGCAGAGGAAATTATGAAAGTGTTAAATGAAAAACTTGCTGAATTCTCTACGCAAAAAAGTTTCAGATTAACACGTGAAATTCTTGATGGTTGCAAATCTTCACATGGTTATAATGGAAAATTTTTTACTATTAATTCAGATATTCCTGATCGAGTCAGAATTTGTTTTACATTAAATGCCGATTCTCAGGAAAAGAAAATGCAAGGTTTTATTGAAATCAAATATAATGATGAGTTGAGAATAAAACCATTTGAAAAATATGGTATTTATTATTTACCTCTTTCTCTTGTTGAATCAGATATCAAGCATGGAACACTTGCATCAGGACATGATGATTGGAAATCAAAACAAATCACATTTGAACAAGCTATGAAGAGAGGAGGTTTATCTATATCTCAATGGACATTAATGTCTTTATGCAAATTGTGTTTTCCTTCCTTATCAATGAGGATATACAATGTCGAAGATGTTGTTAAAAATAGTATTAATGATTTGTTTATTTTTGCTCCCGATAGTGCAAAAAAGAGACAACTTCGTCCCATTATGGAAGAAGAAATTAAGAAATCAAAAGATAAAGCATTTATTATCACTATGATGACTTTAAAAACTTTGATCGAACGAGCTATGATTCTTGGCCTTTTACCAAATGGTCCTGAAATTGCAGAAATTCTGATGACACCTTACACCGAAACATCTTTAAGAGAAATTAGAGAAATTTGCTAGTTATATTAATATAATGTATAATACCAGAATGGTCTAAATTGAATTTGTCATAACAAGAAATAAGATATTTTTAGTTAAAATGGCAGTCAGAATAAATATAGAAAATATGCCAAGAAGTTTGATTGATAAAATTCATAAAGACTTGAGATTGAAGGGTACAAAGAAGGCTCGAATTGCAGAAATGGAGGTATTTAATATCGACAGAGGGGATGGAACTTCAACGAAAGGCCTTCAAGCAGAAACTGATGGAAAAACTAGATATTCGATTCCTCTTGTTTATGCAAAAGGAATAATTAACATGAAGGGGATGAAAGAACCAAAAAAGGTCAAATATGATATTCTTCCATCAAAATTTCGTAATGATAAATTTTGTCAGCAAGAACCAGTTTTCAAAGAAGCAATGCAATTATTGAAAGAAGAGCAGAGTGTATTTTTACAACTTCATTGTGGATGGGGAAAAACTTGGATGGCTATTACAATTGCGGCTAATATGGGACTTAAAACTTTGATCTTAGTTCATCGTACATTCCTTGCCGAGCAATTTTTGACCGAATCAAATGTTATTATCCCCGGTCAAATGGTTTTTCTAAAAGATAATGAAACTCATCTTGATTACCCAAATATAAATATGTTTGTTTGTACTGACGGTCGAGCACAAAAACTTTCTCCTTCATTTTGCAAATCAGTTGACTTTATTATTATAGATGAAGCAAAATATTGGTGTACTCCCACAAGAGTAAAATCAATGTTATGTTTTAATCCTACTCATACTATGGGACTTTGTGCTGAAAGAAAAAGAAAAGATGGATATGGTTCAATTCTTAATTTGTTCTTCGGAAAGATCATCTTTAGAAAATCTGCTAAACCATTTCAAGTATGGAAATACTTTACTTCTTTTACACCTAAAATCGAAAAAGCCTCATATGGTAGAGGAAAAATCAATTGGGATGTAGCAATGAAATCTATCGCATTTAATAAGAAGAGAAATATCATGATTAGAGATATTTGTAGACTTAGACAAGGAAGTAAAATCATGATTCTTATGACATATAAAGAACATATTAATGAAATAAAACGACTTTTGGAAGCATGTGGAGAAAGTGTTGGAACTTTCTATGGATCTCAGAAAAATTATAAAGAATGTCGTATTTTACTTGCTACATATTCGAAAGCTGAAATGGGATTTGATGATAAAAATCTTTGTGAAAACTTCGGTGGCAAAAGATTAGATCTTCTTATTCTTGGTTCTTTTTACAAAGAAGAAATTGAACAATCTGCTGGACGTGTTCAAAGAACTGATGCACCAGAAATTATTGACATTGTAGATAATCATTCAACTTTGAGAAAACACTCTGCTACTCGTGATAAATGGTATAAATCAAGATGTGGTCAGGTTATGCCATCAGAATATTTCTTTCCTCTCAATGATGAAGATTCTGATGAAGAATAGTTTTTATTATAATAAACTTTGTATTAATTATACATTGTTTTGTAATTTAAGGAAGAATAACTTTAAGGGCATTATATTCGTTTTTCATATAATTATCATCTTTAATTTTTCTAACAGTATCTTTGTAAATTCTATCCCAAATGACTTTATCCTCAGATTTAACTTGATTATATTGTTCATCATGAATTTGATCTACCAATAAATTCATCGCTGTATTAGGATTTTGAATAGATCCTGAAGTAGCATCTAACATATCTTCCATTGTTGCATAAACATCAATTAAAGGTTTCCTTGCATACTTGGCGATAAATAACCAAACTTCAGTTCCTTCTGGCGGAGGAAGACCCATGATCTGAAAAGGAGCCATATCTTCTTGTATTCCAAAGATAACTTTTTTAGTTTTCCATTTCAATGAATATATAGTTTTATAACCACGTTTGATCAATTTCGTATGATCAAAATGTGTAGATACAATTTTGCTCAAAGGTGCTTGAAGTTTGTTATACTCTCTAGCTTTGATATCGACAAGCTTATTACGATTGCAAACACGTCTAATTTGAGGATGACTCGTACAATAAGCTATGGCTTCTTCAATAGTCATAGTAGCCATCATCGCCATTACTGCTTCGACAGGTAAATCTAATAATGAGCATTGTTCATCTGATTCCATTTTAATTAATTAAAATTGTTTTTGATCTTTTTTAAACAAAAAACAAAAAAAGTTATGATTTTTGTTTTAGAAGGAATACCTGGAGCTGGTAAATCAACAATCAAAAATCTTTTACAACATGATGATTATTGGAAAGATTCTATTTTTATTCCGGAAATTGTTGATGAAAAATTATTAAAGAAGTATCTTGATAATATGAAAAAAGAAGCATATCATTTTCAATGTGAAATCCAGAGACAAACCATGCAACGTTTAAAAGCAGCTGCTATTTTGGCAAAACAAGGATATAATGTTTTTATCGATCGTGGTATGATTGGTAATTCTCTTTTTGTCAAAGTTCAAAAAGATCTTGGTTTTATAACTGAAGAAGAATATGATAAATATACTAAAGAATTTTCTTCTACAAATCCAAAAACATACCCTATGGAATATAATCAATTATTAGGATCTGTAAAAATTGCTAAGGTTTATATTAAAGTTAAACCTGAAATTGCAATGAAACGTATTAAGAAAAGATCAAGAAATGGAGAATCTGGTTATGATATCGAATATTTGAAAAAATTATATAACGAACATTGTATTTTTGAACAAAATACAATTATAATCGAAAATAATGAAACGATTATTGATGCTTTGCAAAAACATGATCCTAATCAAGTATCAAGTAAACTTAAATCATCATGTGATGGTCTTCAACATACTTGGCATGTATAAATTAAACATGGTTCTTTTTGAACTTAGTTTTGATTATAATTATTCATCTTGACTAACAATATCATCTTCGTCAATTTCTACTTCATTTTCACTAAGAATGTCATCAAATGCATCAGCGATTCCCTTTGCTTTCTTTTTCTTATCCTTTTCATCAATAATGATATCTTCGTCATCTTTCGATTCGCTTTCGTCATATTCTAAATCCTCTTCAGGGATAGTTGTGGGTCCGAAATTAGAATAATCCTTTTTCTTACGTACAACACCTTTGATCTTGGTAAAATAGTTTTTCATACCATTTCTTGCTTTGATCGTGGGGAGATCACGAATAACATTGAAAATTCTTTGAACTTCAGCAATACTTGGAAAATTAATGATAGATTTTCCTTTATAATCTCCAAATTTGATCATAGTTTGATCAACAAAAATCTTCTTAACAAAAATATGAGGCATTTGGTCTAGAAAGAGAACACTAACAACTCTAGGAAGAAGATCAATATCATTATATGTAATGATAGATACCAAATGTTCTAGAGGAGATAATATTGTTTTGATTGGAAAATGAGGAACTTTAGTCCATAATTCAGGAGTTTCTAGATTATTTTCAAGATATTCGATAAAACTTAATAAATCAGGAGCATAATGATGATTATATGACCAAGTTGTATTAATATCATTATTTTGAGTTCTATAATAAGACATTACCCACGAAATTCCTTCAAGATAATTATTGATCATATCATCCATGATATCAAAATTCATTTCTTCTCGTTCTACATCTATTCTATTATGATAAGTTCCTGCAACCCATCTTTTATAAAGATATTGGAAAGTGTAATCATTAAATTTCACAGATTCTCCATCTTTTCTAGTAGTTGATGATTTTTGAAGAATTACCCATGATCGATCTTCTCCTGTTTCTGAATCAACAAACTTATCAGGATTTGATCGTAAAAACAATGCTACTTTTTGCATCATTTCTGTAGATTCTTCACTAAGAGCTCGAACATATAATAATAATCTATCCCAAAGGATTTTCCCTCCCATATATATTCCTGGTACACCTTTTCGAAATGTTTTAGTATAAGCTCTAACAATATAATCAAATACAAGCTGCTTTCTATCATCAATACCAGTCATAAATCCAAAAGGTAAAGAAGGAAGAAAATCATTACCTGCAAATATAGAAATTAAAACAAAATCTTCAATTTTTTTGAAATGATATATATTATAATTTCTTCTTGTTTTTCCATTCTTTTCCTCCGATACTGGAATATCGCGATCACGGATACCTAAAATTGCATTTTTGATTTTTGTTGTGTTAAAATATTCATATCTTTCCTCCAACTCAAAATGTTGTCCTTCATTGGTATGTCTATGACGCATGATCAATACTTCATCAGCTGGAAGTTGATGCATCATAGCAAGTAAATGAACATCTGAATCAGGACTGTATATTACATCGATCGCTTTGTCAAATTCTCTATTTCTTTTGGGTCTACCTTTCAGAAGTCTTTCCATGATTTTATGTTCACCTTCACCATCCAATGACGAGTCAGAAAACTCAATAGCAGGTAAATCAATATTTAAATAATTTTTCTTTACAAGATTATTCAATCTTCTACGTAAATTAACATTCATCAATCCCATGAATTCGGAACCAGGTTTCACATGGTTTGATTTAAATACGCTGGAATTTGCTTGATCGTCGGTGTTAATATTAACATTATTTCTATCTAAATTAGATGAAACAGCTACAGATTTAAGAGAACGAGTTCTTTGTTCCATCATTTTTGCTTTCGTAACTACACCATCTGAAGCAATGTAGAGAAGATGTGTTGGTTGTGTAATAATGAGAAGTTCTTCAATTAAATCCATAATAGTGTCAAACATACCCCCATCAGTTTCCCAATACATCTCGGGATGTTCTCTCATTTCCTTTGTAGCATCTTCGTAAACAAGTTTTTTTGCTTCATGAATCAAAGCATTGAAATCTAGGAATAATCTTCTTACTTTTTTATGTACTGATCCAGTTGTATCAGTTTTTCCTTTGCCTTTACGAATAATTTTTAATGCATCATTGATATTTCGATATGTAAACTTTGGAAATCTTTTTCTGACCCAAACTTGAAGATCAACAATACCCATTTTCTTTTATCCTTTTTGTTGTTTTCTTTATTTTAAAATGAAAGAAATAATTAGTAATCAAATTTCAACTTAAGAATAAAAGTTTTTGTAGTTGCTAAATTGAATATTAAAATTTTTCAAAAAACCAGAAAGAAAAATATAATAAATACAAAAATGAAGATTACTTTTAAAAGAACCACTGATAAGCAATTTTTAGAATGTTATCATGTAACAACTTCTTTTTCAGATACTCTTTATAATTTGAAATTTGAAAATAATAAAGATGCAGACTCTTTATTGTTATTTCAAAAAGAACTTGACAAAGATATTGAAGTTTGCAAAGATGAAAAAGATATTGTAACTTTTCTTTTTCCTAATTTGTCATCAGAAGACTGGGTTAAGAAAGGACTAGATGTTCGTTTTAGAGATGAACAAACATCTTTTGCCATAGAAAGTTTTGACAAACAGGAAATGATATACTTTTGGTTTAATACAAAATTTAATATGGATAAATATATCAAAGAAAATCTTAAAAAACTCACAAAAGTTGAAGTAAAATAAATAATTATAATACATAGAATTTTATATTCTTAGTAATGAATAAAAATAAAAATTAAACTGATTTGTTTGATATAAAACGAATTAAAATTTTTATTTTTGATTCTTAATCAAAAGAAATCTTGAAATAGAAAAGGATTTGAAATGGAAGATACTCAAGATAGTCAAGAAAATGAAGAATTGCAAAAAGGTAGAATCGAATTCGATTCTGATTTAGATGGATTTGTTAATAATCAAGAAACATATAATGAATTTCGTGATTATATGGAAGGTCTATTAAGAGCAACAATACCAGACAAATATGTCAAGATTTGTATGACAGAAACACTAGATCCAACTGTTCAAAGAAAACATGTGATGAATAGATTCAAAAATAATAGTTCTGTGAAACCAGAAACCTTCACGGCGGGTGTAGATGAGAAAAATAATTTTCATCTTGGTCCATTTGCAATTATCAAAAGAGCATTCACACATTCTCTCGTAAATGATATCAATTTAGAATCATTGGAGACTTTGGGAGATGGTGTTTTAAATGAGACAGTAGCGATGATTATTGTAACAAATTGGCCAAATCTTCTTGCAAATGCTGGACATGTTGCTAATATGAAGCGTTATCATTCAAGTAACGCTATGATTTCTACATATGCTGAAAAGTTAGGATTTTTCCGATGGATTGTACGTATTCCAGGACAAGGTTTGAATTCAAAAGAACGTGGTGATATTTTTGAGAGTTTTATTGGAGCTCTTGTTCTTATTGGTGAATTTTATATTGGAGATCAAATGGGTCTTGCAATTGCAAGACTTTTCTTGAATCAATTCTTCAAAACGGTTGAATGGCATCCTGAAGATACAGAATTTTATGAAGCTCCCAAATCACTTTGGAATGATTGGAAAATGTCTTTACCTCAAGGTCAAAGAGTTGTCAAAGATGTATTGAAACCTCGTCAAATTGATGATATTTGGCATTTAAGACTTACAATTGAAGATTCGGCAAAAGAAGGTGGTCCTATTTTTCAGAAAACTGGAAAAAATATGTTTCAATTCTATGCTAGAAATCGAAGTGAGCAAGATGCCCAAACTGATGTTTATCTTCAACTTCGTGAAAAGTTGAATTTGAAAAGATCAGATATCTCAAAGCAGAGAAGAATGAAACAAGAATCAAATCCAGATATTGAAAAATATGTTAAACAGTTGGAAGATATTGCAGGAGATCGTAAATTGAGAATTACTGGAAAAACACAAAGAGGAAATCGTATTTTTGTTTCAATTGAAGAAACGGTAACTGCATATGTTGGAGAAAGACAACTTGTTTATGATATGACAATTGCTACTGCTTGGGAAAAAAATACTGGAAATGGGAGAAATGCAGAAATTGAAGCGACAAAAAAAGTTGTTCAGAAATTTATCAATGGTGATGTGTATAAACCAATTCCGGGTGCAGATCTTGATTTTTCCAATCCCGATGAGGATGTTATTCCTTCAACAAAATTTACTGATACTAGCAAAACTCAAATTAAAGATTCTAAAGTTGAAAAAGGAAGAGGTAATTCAACAAATGGTAGAGGAAGAGGTCGTGGTAATTCAACAAATGGTAGAGGAAGAGGTCGTGGTAAATCAACAAATGATAGAGGTGATTCGTCAAACAAAACAACAGTTAAAATATCGGATTTTGCATCAGATTCATTTTGGTAATATCGAAATATATGAAAAAACACTAAGCTCTTCAAAATAGAGCTATGTGTGTATATAAAATATGGTGATAATTTACTTAATACGACGAGCACGTTCGGCAATGATAGCATCAAGTTTGGACGAACGAGCAATTACTTTATGTTCGTTCAAACATTCTGAAGGATGACGCGGGGCACTAACCCTCTGAACTTCAGAAGTACGAGCACTTCTCGATTTCTTTCCATTCTTACTCTTGAATTTCATATGCGAGTTTGGCTCGATGAAAGAAGAGTTTTTCTGTGCTTCTTTACTTGCTTCTCTCTTGTATGCGTATTTTTCAAAATTCACCGAATTTTCTTCCTGAACTCTGGCACCATAGGCCAGAGAAAGGTCGGCCTCTTCATACTCTCTCTCAATGCTCATTTCAAGAGCAAAGAGAAAAAATTCAAATCAAAATTATTTTGGTGAACTTTTTAAAATTATCTTAATTATTTTGATTTAAGATAATTTTAAAAATATTAGCATAAAAATGTCAATGAAATTAATCTTTACTTTATTTTAAATTATTATCGGTTTAATAAATACCATTGATATAACCTTGTCTTTGTTTTTCATCCAAATCAAGTTCCATGACATCTTTATTAATATTTGCAAATCCCATATTTATTCCTTCGTTTTTCTTTGGTTCATCATTCTTTTGATGACTTCCTTTTCTTCTTGGAACTGTAGTTTTCTTTCTGGAACCTTTCATTTTGATTCGATATTTAGGTTTAGATTCTTCTGGTTGTTTGACTTTCAACTTTGCACCATTTGATCGTTTTTTAGATCGAAATTGGGTTACTTTCTTCTTTTGTAATAATTCTCTGTTAATAAGTTTCCCGTCAGAACTGACAATGGATTCTTGATTACGAGATGTAAAATCTTTTGTTTCAGACTTTTTGATAGAATGAATACCTGGAGTATTTGATTCTTCAACTGTTCTTCTACCTCTTGATGACATTTCTTCTTCCGTTAAATTATCGCTTTCTTCCTTAAAATTATCTTTTACAGTAATTTTATTCCTCATTTTGATTTTTTCGACAATACTTGTTTTTACTAATTCTCGAATATCATCCAATTTTTGATCTATATTATTTGTTACTAAAACACTCTCATCTTTAGTTTTAAATTCGTTCCCGTCAATCATTAAATTAATTTCGGACACTCCGTTATCAATTTTATCAGCTGAGTAAAATTCGAAGTTTTCCATATCTTCGTTGAAATAATCAATTTTAGCTATTTCTGTTTTTGTTGTATGAATTGCGATAACCAAAATTAAACCAAAAATCAAAAATAGATACCATTGTTTACAGCCAAATATAAACAAAATTACGCTTATCACAATAATTAATCTCGTAAGTGTATTTAACTTTTCATCGAAGCTTTGAGATTCATCTGGAATTAAGTTAATATTTTTGAGAATATATCTTGGGTTCTCAAACCATATCTTTTCAGAACTCATCCTTTTTGTTCCGGAAAAAGTTTTGTTAAAGTTGTTTTCGATTTTTCAAGCTATTAAATTCTATTTTTTGAGATTAAAGAAAAAGTTCAAAAAATGAAAGAAAAACAAAATATTCTCCTTTCTAAAAGAAGATTAGAACTTAAATAATATAAATGGAAGAAGAAAAGATACATACTGTCACTGAAAAATGGATCATAGCTATTATACTTGGATTTGTGTTTCTCATAATTTCATCGCACTATATTTATAATGCAAGCAATGGCATAGGTTCATTTGTTGGAATCAAAACTGTAACAAATGGGTCGCCTAACAAAATTGGTTACATGCTTCATCTTTTAGCGTTTATTTTAATCGTTCGATTGTTACTTAAGTAAATATTTGTAAAAACTTAATATTATTTTACAAATATATGTTTTTATTTTTAATAGGGAAAATTGATGGTTAAAAGAAATTTTAAAAAGAGTAGTATAGAATTTAAATAAAAGAAACTGAAATTTGTAAGTTATCAAATTACCATCAAAAAAATTCAGTGAAAAATAGCACCTTAGACAAATAAAATGTCAGATTATAAAACAATTTTAGGACTTTTTGTAAGTAAAATCAAAACTTATAATACTGAAGGTGTAGAATTAGCCTTTATTGAATTTGAAAAATCTCTTACTGAAAAAGTTCACGCTCCTAAAAATAATCATTTAAAAGGTGGTGAATATATCAAAACAAGTTTAGCTGAAGCTGCTGAAGCAGCTAAACTTCCAGTTTACATTACTGTAAAAAAGAATGGTTATGGAAATATGGAATCAACTGTATATCCTGGTCTTATTTTCATCGAGCAATCTGCTTCTGGAGATAAAATTGAAAATACTAACTCTATTTCTACTAACAATAACAATAATGCACCCTCAGGTGATATTGGAAAAAACAATGGTCGAAATTGGGTAGCTCATGCTGTACAGGATGGGAAAGATTTACGTCCTCTTGATATGAATGTTACGCTTGTTTGTCAGGCAAATGGCTGGCGATTTGATAAAAATAATTTGATTGGAAGTGCTGAAAAGATCTCATCAGATCTCAAAGTTGCCATTGATATTAATTCTTAGATGATAAAATTATATAGAAATTTTGTTTTAAAAGAGTCAAAATGTCAAACAAAAAATGAAATTTCGAAGAAAATATTGAACGTTTCTAAGAAAATAAACATACTTAAAAACAACTTTAATTTTGAGAATGAATTACCCTGATATTTCGACTTTAAAGAATGAATTGATCAAAGAATCCATTCCTGAGAATGTTGCCGAACAACTTGCTTCAAAATTTGCAGGAGAAAAGATTTCTTGCAATCATCGTATCGCTCAAAAAGCATGTTTCGATGCTTCACCTGATAACGTTGATGTCGCAAGTTCTGCAGCAGCTGTTCTTTGTGGATATGTTGATGAATCTCAATGCGGATTAAATGTTCGTAAGTAAATTTTTTTATTACTAAAATATAGTTCATAAATCGAACTTAGTTTTATATTATCAAACTGATTGTTGTATATTTTTATTTCTTTGATTAAAAGAAATAAAAATATGTTTGATCCTATTATGGTAAAAGATGAAGATTTAATAGATGTAACTGAGATTCAAAATTATAGTAATAAAGTTTTCAGAGCTCATATTACATTACCGAAAAGTAAACATGATGTTTTAATGAAAATTAATTTTGATGGTAAAAATGATCAAGTAGTTGCTGACAGAATGAAATACTTATTTGATATTACCCCAATGCATACATTTTTTGTAAATTATCATGATATTAATCATTTTTGTTTCGCATTTTATAAAGGATCAAGATTGTGGAATCAAAAACCTATTGAATTAGAAAATAACATATTTCAAATAGAAATGTGTAAAATATTAATCTTTCGTTTTGTAATAGGATCAATAAAAACTAATGCTGATCATATTATGATTGTAGATGAGCTACCAATGTCTATTTCTGAAATATATATTGGCAATCATTTTCCTGATATAAATTTTCTTAAAATGTTTACAAATGTTGATATCGAATACTTTATCAAAGCCAGAGAATTAATTAACAAAAATTTTTCTCATGATGCAATGAGAGGAATTATTTTACAAAATGGAAAAAGAGAAAGAAATATTAATTATATGAGATGCAAGTATCCTTTATCAGTTTCTGCGTTAAGATTAACAGAATTAATGGAAGAAAAATTAGATCTTATAACAAGTTGCGATATAGATGTCATATTATTGGCTATGTTGCATCCAGATCTGGATCGAGATGATTATCAGGATCTTATAATTTCATAATCTATTTTACAATAAATAAAATAAAATAAAAAGAAATGAGTAAGTTGGTAGAATCATATGCTGAAGATACAAAATATGCGTTACCAGGAATCATTTTGGGTGTGATATCAGGATTAATTGGACGATATGTTGCTATCAAATTCAAAATGAATTTAATGACAAGAATCATTTTTCAACTAATTTTATTATTTACCGTAAGTTTTATTGTCAAAAATGTAACAACTGATTATATTGACGGTGCACCAAGTAGTACTGGAAACTTTCAGACATTTTATTTCGGAGTTCAAGTTTATCTATTCATTGATATTGCAGATTTATTTGGAATGAAGATTAAAGAATCAGATTGTCGTTAATTTACTATGAACATATTATTCAATGTAATTTCAAACTTTCATCAATTTTGTCACATATATATCATTGCAATATATCATATTTTTAATAAATTCTTGTTCTATTTCTTTAGTTTTATTAGGATCGGATTTTAATATCAAAAATGATCCCTTCTTACCATGCACGATTTTATAAGGAATGTTACTTTTAAACATATCAATTGATCTAGTTCGATCAAAATGTGTAAAAATACCTGCACCTTCAATATCTTCAACTATTTTTTCTTTGTTATTCGTCGTTTCGATCACAAATGTTAAAATATCAACATAAATTTTCGCTTTTTTCTTACTTTCTTCAAAATCATTCTGGGGAGGTTTATGTCGTTTATCATAACGAGTAGAAAGTTGTTCATATGTTGGTAATTCAAATTTTTTCAGAACCCCTGTCATATTTTTGGGTAATCTGAGCTGAATTATACGATAAATAGGATACATAAAATTCAAAGGAGAAATCAATATGTTATTAAGAGGATGTTGAAAATGACGTATCTTATCTGTTAAAAATATTTTATTCAAACTCTTACATGTCATAGCTATATTTGAATAACTCCGAGGATCTTTAACAAGATAACTACTTAATTTCATCCAGAAGCGTCTAGTGAATTTTGGATAAGTTTTACTATTATCATCATCATTAGATTTTATCATAGATAGTTTTTTCATTCTAGGAATGTAGTGTGAAGTAACAAAATTAGTAATATCCCTCTTTGTCATTTCCCCAATTAATTCCTTTGTTCTTTCATCTTCAATATCCCCAATATCATTATATCCAATACCATTTGTTTCCATAACAATACGAGCAATTTTCATCAAAACCTCAGGGTCATTAAGTTCTTGTTTTCTCTTTTTCTTTTCTGGATCATGTTTCCCGCAATATTTTCTATTTTTTGATACTTTACAACCACATAATTTACCTGTGGTTTTAATTTCAGCAATACATGTATATGACATTTTCTATTGTTAGAAAATCAAAAATATTAAAATCATTTACCGTATTCAAAAATAATGTGGTATTTTTTTGAAAATAATTAATAATGATTCTTTATTAAAAATATATAACACTAAATTTATTTCAAATTATGTGTTTATTTTAAGATTTTTACAAAAAGATAAAAATCTAATTCTTTCCTTCAAGTTTATTTCTTAGATATGTATTGCAAAGATGACCTTTAAGCTCTCTAACTTCAAAGTTATTAAACCTACCAATAACTTTACTAAATTTGATACCAGCAACAGTCTTTTTACCATCATCCCATTCGAAAATATCACCATTAAGAGTATGAAATTGTTCATCTTTGAAATATCCAATATTAAATTTAATATGCTCGGTATATGTTGATCCACTAGACGCGTTTCTTAATCTATTTTTAATATGTTTATCATAGTTAGAATCACTTATTACGAATAATGTAAGTCCCATTGAAACAAATCTTTTATATTCTAAATATTTTACAACATCTCGCATCCAATTATGATATCCATCCATTAATGAAATTTCATCGATATTAAACATAAAATCACTCATCTCATTGTCAGAAGGTAAAACAAAAAATTCATTATTATTTTTCGTAAAAATAAATCTATTCTTGTGAATACCTAATGCATTAATATTCGTATTATAAGGAAAGAAATAATTATTTTTCAAAGTACCAAAATATTGTTCTAATTTATCATTCGTGAGAGTTTTTGGCATTATCTCTGGTAAAATAAATGTTAATTTTGATATTGAAGAATAAATTTGAAAATCTATTATATTTTTTCCTTTATAATCATTCCGGAAATAATCTGAGAATTTAATCAATATTCTCTTATCATATTTTATTCGTTCATGAAAATCACTCATACGATTTAAAAGTTTAGTAAGGTAATCTTTACCTGCACTTTGAGGTCCTGGCGTAAAAGAATCAGAAAAACTAGTTTTCTTAGTTTTTGTTTTAAGAGGAACAGAAGAATCAACATATGGAGGAATGTCGGAGTTGACATTGAAATCATCAGGAATATTATCATCAGGATAATATCCAAATTTCTTCATGTGAAGATTTCTGTAAGCTCTGTACGTGCAAACCAGACATCGTTGAGTTACAGCTTGAACATTGTTATAAGTCCCGTCAACATTTTTGGTCGAATTCTTCTTAAAAATCTCCTGGAGCTCTCTTCTTGTTGTAGGAATATCATAACCAGATTTGATTCCCTTCATCTGGTCTTGCCATGTAATTTGACTCTCAAACTCAAACAATTTTATAAGAATACGATTGCATTGCTTCGTTGTACAGTAGAATTCACCATCACCAACCGCGGCTTTTTCGATGAATCCGGATTTCTTCATGTACGACCATAATTCAGTTTTTGAAATCTCGATCGTTGACGATTTCATCTTTTTAAATAATAGATTTTTTTGATCAAAAAAATCTAAAATAAACTATCTCAATTTTTCTATATGAAAATAATATCTTGATTTTCATCTGACAAAATCAAAACCAATTTTCCTCTTAATTTTTTGTATCATACATTAAACATGAGTTTGAACGAACTTCAAGATATCATACTTGCAGGAGATAAGGATGCGGGTTCCAAATTTGTAATCGAAAGAGTTTTACCTGATGTGATCTCGGATGATATTTATGGAACTCTTGCTTTAGCTACTAATAAAAAATCAAATCTTGAAAAATTCTCCGTATTATCTGCTGATGAACTTTTAATTGAAGGTGTGGAAGAGACAATTGAGCGTGGATATGAATTTTTTCAAATTGCAGGGCTTGCATTGAAAAATGGCGCATCTCCAAATGTATATGTGACAGTTCCAACAGATTCTGGTCTCACAGTTCTTCACATTGTAGTTTATGCTTATCGTATTTTCATTGAAAGAGGAGAAGATTACCAAACTCTTATTGCTATCATTTCACTGCTTTGTGCTGCTGGTGCAGATGTTAGACTTCCTGTGACTGATCGTGATATTCTTTTGAAACGTCTCAGAAAGAAAGAGAATGTTCCTGCTTCTGTTGTGATGAATCAGGTTGGTCCCGTAAAATCAATTATGGGATGGCTTTCGGAACAATTTCGTACTGAAATTGGAGAAACAGAAGTTGATCGTATTCCAATTTATCTTGAGGATACTCTTTTCAAGCATATCGCCGTTTACAGTACATTCAGAGATAGTCTTTCCGATGTTAAGAATGCTATTCGTGAACCTATTTTCACTGCTGATAGTCTTGGTATGAAAGTTCCCATGAAAACTAGTGATTATAATTCAGTTGCTGCACTTTCGAATGAAATTGGTGAAGTACTCGATGAACCTAGTCATATCGGGTCAAATGAAAATGTTGAAAAACTATCATCATTGATTAATGCTCATGCAAACCGATGTGTTAAAGTAATTTTGGAATCACGAAAAGTTTCAGATCAACCATTTACAAATTTTGATTTAGAAGAAGCATTCTTAGAAGCTATTGATGCTTATAATCCTGAAGCAATGAAGTTGATCATGGATTTTGATTTTGTCCCTCGTTATAATCATGTTGATCGTGTTATTTTTCTTGGAGCAACTAAGTATCATGAAGAACTTTATTTATCTGCTGAGATCATGACCGGAATTCTTGTTTCGATGGGTGAGCGTGGAATCTGTTTTGATCGTGAACAGATGATTTTGATTTCTTCTTATTCTGGTACTACGTATGAGAAAATTAACGAGATCGAATCTCAGCCTTATTGGAGAAGACTTTGTAGTGCTCCGGGAAGTTATGTTCGATCTGATGTAAAAGCTCTTGCACGCGAACTTGATCTTGATCCTGAAATGTCAAAAACTCAACTTTGCGATCAATTTCGAAAGATTGATTTGCTGACCGAAAAAGGTGGAAATGCAATGTTTCAAAAAATGAGAGCTGAAAAGAAAAATTCTCGATCTCGATTACTTGGAGGAGATGCAATGGAGCTTGTTTCAGAAGTTCTTACCGGAAGCTCGTCACCTCAGCGTGGAACTAAATGCACCAATTACTCTCATTTGACAAGAAATCAAGATACTTATTCTGAATTGGATTTGCATCATATTGTTGATAGAAATGGTGAGACTTATTGCTTTGAAAGTATTGATTATCCTCAAATCATTAATAGTCGTATTAATCCTTACACATCGAATCAAATTTCTACAAAAGATATTGAGAGAATTACAAGTAAGTATAATACTATTAGAAAACTCAAGTTGCCATTAGAATCTCGTGGAATTGATGAAGCTATTTCCATTTTGAAAAATGGAACATCCCGAGGAGATTATGAAATGTACGTTCGTGCTAATCGTGATCTTTTCCTTGATTTGATCTTTGAACAAGGATTTGAAAGAGCACTTTTTACTGAAGATTTTTCGATCGAAGATATGCAAGATATTATCAATTATCTTTTTGACCGAACTGATATTTCATTATCTCCAGTTGGCAATCGTGAGCATGCAATTCGTTCATTTGCTATGCTTTTCATGGAAGAATTAAACATAAGAAATCTAAATCCCAATATGGAACTTGCGGAAGAAGATAGTGCAGATTGGATCGAACTACTTGTTGATCAAATCAAATCTTATTTGAAAGTAGAGTAATTGTTATACTATGAATTAATAAATTCAATGTATCTTTAAATATATGGAGATTAAACATCTCCATAAAATATACATTCTAAAAACAATATTCTTTCAACTAATTGTTTTTTATTGCCCGAAGATCTTATATCTTTCATTAACTTTTCTACAAAAGAAGGAGATATTTTCTTTAATAAATTAAGTTTTTTCTCGTATCTGTTCACGCCATTCACGGTGTATTGAGAGGAAAAGAATTGATTATCTCTACGTTTAAAATTATCCCATACATCATCAACAACTGCATTAATTATATCTGACTCTATTTTTTCATAATTGATCTCAGAGTCTAATTTTCTGATAGACATAGAAAAAAAGGTTCTATCCTCAATTTCATCGAATTCTTTTTTATACGAATCATATATCGGATCTTTTTTTGTCTTTTGTATATTTTCCAATAATTCATTGATAAGGTATTTTATTCTTTTTGTAATGTACGGTTCGTTTTCGCATTTTTGATAACTTTTTTGAATGTTATCAAAAATAATCTTAAAGTTCTCTTCTTTGGACTTCTGTTTTTTTAGTTCAGAAGGTTGATTCACAAGAATGGAAGGAGTTTTATTTAAACTTCTTTTCATTATAAAGATATCTATTGTTTTAATTTGTTAAAAATTGAAATTTAAAGATTTCAATTCATTATTTAAAGATTTTACTGAAAAATCTTATTTGAAAGTAGAGTAATTGTTATACTATGAATTAATAAATTCAATGTATTTTTTGTATATTTCTTCATATATTAAATCAAACTGTAAAGATCACATATCTGTATCAGGTAAATTTAAAGTATGAACATTACCTAACATTGAAACATCAGTAACTTGTGTATTAGATAAATTTAAAGTGTGAACATTACCTAAAGCTGAAACATCTTTAACTTTTGTTTTATATAATTTTAAAGTATGAACATTACCTAAAGCTGAAACATCTTCAACATTTGTACTTGATAAATTTATCAAGTATGAACATTGCCTAACTTTGAAACATCAGTAACTTTTGTATCAGATAAATTTAAAGTATGAACATTGCCTAACTTCGAAACATCTTCAACCTTTGTTTTACATAAATTTAAAGTATGAACATTACCTAACATTGAAACATCTTCGACATATGTGTAAAATAAATTTAAAGTGTGAACATTACCTAACATTGAAACATCAGTAACTTGTGTACCAGATAAATCTAAAGTGTGAACATTACCTAATTTTGAAACATCAGTAACTTTTGTATCAGATAAATTTAAAGTATGAACATTACCTAACATTGAAACATTAATAACTTTTGTACCAGATAAATCTAAATTGTGAACATTGCCTAACTTCGAAACATCTTTAATAGTTGTACGAGATAAATCTAAATTGTGAACATTACCTAACTTTGAAACATCAGTAACATCAGTCCTATATAAAATTAAAGTATGAAGATTACCTAATATTGAAACATCTACAACATTTGTATAAGATAAATCTAAAGTATGAACATTACCCAACATTGAAACATCACTAATCTCGGTATTAAATAAATTTAAAGTATGAACATTACCTAACATTGAAACATCTTCAACATCAGTACCAGATAAATTTAAAGTATGAACATTGCTTAATATTGAAACATCTTTAATACCAGTATTAGATAAATCTAAAGTATGAATTTTTTGAATAAAATTATGATTTAAAGTTTTGAATAAATCATAATTTGTCAAAAATGGTTTAGAATTGAATGTTTCTGAATGATTCACATTCCTCATTATTTTAAGTTCCTCTCTTCTTGAAACAAAAACATTACGAAATTGTTTATTTACACATGATAGTCTTATTTTGTCAAATTGATCAAGTAAATCAAATAAAATATTAATTATATCTTTATTCATTATATTTTGAACTTTAAAAAACTAAAATACCTTTATTCAATTCTGATTAAATTTCATTCTGATAAGATTGAATTATGAATTATTTTTTCTAAGAAATAGAAACAAAACTTGATTATAAAATCAAAACAAAATTAAGAAAATGTCAATCGAAAGTGATATCATTCAAATGGTTTTCGGAAATGAAATGGAAGTTTCCGAAAATACAATGAGTTGTTTTACTCATACTAATTCAAGAAAAAGATTGAAAGATCAAAATAAAATTTATAAAGATGGAATCACAAGATATCCAGAAATTAATAACAGTACAGGAACTGTTGCATTATATTTTAATCTGAATGTTTTGAAAAAGGCGATAGAAGGAACCGTTTTGCAGATTTTAGAAAAGTCTTATGGATTGTCTGAAGTCGATAAGAAGAATGGTAAAACTTTGGGGTTATATCATGGTCCTCCCAGTTTGATTGTTAAACCACTTGGTTCTAGCACTTCTCAACCATTCATTTATTCTTTTCAGGACCTTTCAAAAGGTACAAAATACACAGTTGTAAAATGTGAATCAGAACATATGCAAAACACAGGAAAATCAAATGGTTCATTCGAAAAACTAGAAGGATTTGATTTATACTTTGATATTTTAGATATGTATTATGATTTTGAAAGTAGAGTAAAGTACATGGATGTCTTTTATTTAGATTCAAAATGGTTTAACATTGATGAAGCCAGAGAAATAATTGAAGAGTACACTGCGTATTATAATTATTATGAGAGAAATCTTTCTTGTGAACTTGAAAGAGAAATTCGTACAAAAGTTGTAGAAATTTATGATGAAAAGAAGACCGTTGTTCCTACAACGGTGGTTAATTTAGAATGGGTAGCACTTAATTGTGCGAAGGGAACCCAATTTGTTTTTGATTCTAAAACTGTTTTAAGAACTTTATCTAACAAAGATACATATAGCCGAATTTATGTTCAAATTCCTATGGAACCTACACCTAAAAAATGGAACACATCAAACGAAAAGAAATTGTTGATAACTGCTTACAAAACAGGGAAATTTGGAAATTGGGCAAAACCAGGTCTTCGTAAATATCTTCGTGATAACCCAACTGAATCAAAATGGAGAGATTTGTATGAAAATACTGAAATGAAAAAAGAACGAAATAAATTCATCCAAGAAAATAAGAAAATTCTTGCTATTGAGTGATTTTACATTATTCTCTGTTTTTATATCTCCCTTCAACATGCTAGCATGGTTTTATGAAACCTAGCTTTATTAAAAATTATGATATGATTTCAATCATATCGGAAACATTGACAATAATATCAAAAGATAATACACATTCCGGTAAAGGATAATATCGTCTTTCTGCTTCTTTATTATCTTTTTTGTATTCTTCCATTGTTTTATGAATGTATTTATCTTGTTCGGTAGTTAAATATGTATTTTTCTGATTAATCATACATTTAATAGGTATTTTATTTTTAACATTTTGTCTATCAATCATATAAAAATCTTTTATTGTATTGAATGGTTCTTTCCATTCAATATATGACTTTTTATCGTTACGTTGAAATAAAAAATGTAGACCAACTTCAAATACACCAGGTTGTTTTTCGCGTTTTTTCTTCATATATACACATTCGCAATTTTCATCTTCGTCTTCAATAAATAATACATTCCCGCAATTTGTACAATATCTTGATGAACTACACATTTCGCAACCAAAGAAATTCTCGAAAGAATCATCAAAAACTCCCGATGCGATGAAATCATTAGGATCTGATTTGTCTTTTCGTATCTTAACTTCGCAGAAAAATCTTAGATACATTTTTGATGAAGGTATCTCTAATAATCTCTTTTTAATATATTCTGAAAACATCATTAATTCAATGGCTTTCAAATTACATTTCGTTTTGAGTAATATATGTAAACTTATTCTATCTTCAAGATCTATGAATTTTATGATTTTTTTTACTTTTTCAATTTTGTCTTGTGTTGATTTTTCTACAATTTGTTGAGTTTTTTCCTCATTGTCAAGAAGTAATGATGTCATTTTAAATAATAATAAAAGAATAGTATTCCATATTTTATCATTAAGAAATATCTTTTTACGTAATGAAGAACATGTTAGTCCTAAATTAATCATATCAAATACTTTTTTTGATCTATCTTCCATTGATAACGGTTGATTAAAATCAAATATCTTTAAATATAAATCGATAGGTAAAGTTAAAAGTGACATTTTTCATTAATTATTTCATTTTAGTTTAATATTTTTGAGAGATTCATTTCATTTTCTTTAGAACGAAATGAATTATTTAAATAAATAATATTAAGAATTGAATGAAAAATATATATAGTATTTAATTCAAAAATACTAAGAAAATATGACCGAATTTAAAATGATTATGAATGGTCAAAAATATATTGAGATACCGGTTTCAAAACCTATTCCTATCAAAAAATCTTCAGATAACTTAAGTTATGTAGATAAAAAATATAATAATCAAGGTATATTTTTCTTTGTAGGAGAACAAAAGTTTCATGATGAAACAAAACTTTATGAAAAGCAAAAAATGATCCGCGGTCAAAATCCTATCAATTTCAAAAGACGTCCAGTTAAAAATTTTTAAACAAAGTTTATTCAAACTGAGTTTATATTAAATAAATAGAATAAATAGCAAAAATGAAAATGAATAAATGTGCATATGGATATGTTCGTGTTTCGACCCAAAAACAAGTAATGGATGGTGGTCATTCCATTGAAGATCAGGAGAAAAAAATCATTGCATGGTGTGAATTACAAGACGTAAAATTGTTATATACTTATATTGACAAAGGGGTTTCAGGTACATTTATGTTTGAAAGACCACAATTTTCAAAACTTATCAGAGAAATTGATGAAGGAGATATTTTAGTTGCATACGATTTGTCTCGTGTTTCAAGAAATAGTCGTGATACAGCAGAATTAATTGAACGTTTAGAAAAAATTAAAGCACATGCAGTTTTTATTAAAGATGGTTTTGATACTTCTACCATGATGGGAAAATCTATGGCTCAAATGGCTTCTATCATGAAAAGTATGGAAGCAAATTATACATCAGAAAGAGTAAAAGATGTTATGCAGTCAAAAAAAGAAAAAGGGCAATGTATTGGGAGACCACCTTATGGGTGGAAGAAAGCAGATGATAGTCCTGGATCTGGTTTGGTTGAAGATCCATATCAACAAAATATCATAAAAGAAATTAGAATTATGAGAGATGATAAGAATTATTCATGGGACAAAATTGCTGATTATTTAACAAAGGGAAAATTTGTTGGACCTGGTGGATATGAAAAGCCTGATAACAGAGGTCGTCGAAAACCTAAAAAATGGCATCCAAATACTATTAGAACAATTTACAATAGAAAACCTAGTGATGTTCCAACTGCATCAAAATTTGATAAATAATTTTTATCTTTTTTAATTAATTAAAAATATGGATGAACTTCCGTTAGTATCTGTAAAAAATGAAGGAAAGTATGTCACAACTCATTTCCCTTCACGCTTAGAAGACGATTCTTTTACTGCTGGATTTTTAGAAGCAATGGATTTTCTTCAATTTTTAGAATCAAGATTTTCTATCGCATCATGTCATGAACTTTGGCCACCTCGGGGCGAATATGATCGTCGAATGGCGTTTGATAATAAAGGGGTACTAATTTATAATCATTTTTGGCAAAAATATCAATACAATATTCAGTGTAAAAATAAGAATTGTGTTGAAACTTATCGTCATCGTAATGGAGTGCATTCATTTTATGAATCTCTTGATTATCATAATCGTCAAATTCTCTATAACTGGTATAAACGCGAAATTGCTGGCATCACTGCCATTTTCCATAATCCTTCAGATATTGAAATAAAAACCAAAGATAAACTAGAAAAACTAGATATTTCAAATTGATTAATGTAAAGTGTTTTTAATACTACGCAATTTTAAAATCGAATCAAGAAGATGTCAATAATTAATCCAGGTTTCGATGTGTTATATTTACTGTGCAAATATCTTGATGTTGAAGATATTATAAAATTATCAGAATGTTCGTCAGTTTATAATCGATTATGTTTATGTGAAAAAATGTTTAGATTTCTTTTTGAGAGAGATTTTGGTGAATTAGTTATGTTGGAATCTAAACCTACTATTACATTTTTACCTAATGGTGATATTGAAAAAGTAGAAAAAGGATTACTAGAAAATAAAATATCAGAATATTATAAAAGGTATTATTTCAATAAGTTTATGTTAAAACTTAGTAAATTACCATCATGTTTCAATATTGATCAGAAAAAATGTAGTAATAGAGCATTTGTTATTTATAAAGATTCTTCATTGTTATACTCAAAATTAACAAATGTTAGAACTATAAAACCAACAATAGAAAAAGATGAAGTATGTGAAATATCTGAGTTTTCACAAGAATATGATAATTACGCAGTGAAAGATACAAATTTTAAACCTGTTCATAATTTAATTAAAATTTGTAATGGTGATATGATTTTTGATCCAGAAATTCAAAATATAAAATTTAATCAACAATTTATGGTTTATCAAAATGGTAAATTGTACTCATTTGAAAACAGATTGATGAATATTGGATCAATCTCTAAAAAATTTTATGTTCCAAAATATCACCCTTTACATTTTTGCAACGTTGATCCACAACATTTTTATATTCATATCAAAAATAATCATCTAGATGATATTTTGGTTGATTCGGATGGTAAAAAATTTAGACATAAAGATTATCCTGATATTACGTTTGTTTTCGATGATAATTTTTATAATTGGTTTCCACATTTTTTCACCCTAAAAGTAACATGTATATTTGATAATAAGATTTCAGTAAAAATGTGTTAAAGATATTTCAATGTTTTAATAAACATAGAATTTCAAATTTCATTAATGTAATGTGAAAATATATTATCAACGGAATATATATAATTTTCGATTTTGACACATGGTTCGTTACCTTTTATTGAACCCAAAATAACAACACAATATTCTATAGAATTTTTAGCTAAATCAACTTTAGCACAAAATCCTTCATCTTCAAATATTCGACATATATATTGCGATCTAGAATCTCCTTTTGGAAAAATAGTTACAGACCAATCATAATTGCCAGAAAACATATTTGGTATCGGATTAATGCCAAAATTCTCACATTTGATATTATCAAATTCATAAGTTTTTAAAATTTTATTTATTTTTGATTTAATTCTTCTTTTATGACTATTAAATTTAGTATCATCCATAGTTATATTTAATAAACTATTAAACTAATATTATTAAATCAGTTTTCTAATTGATTTACATTAAATCAATTATAAATAATTATAAAATGTCACTTCTTCCAAATGTATGGAAGATAATTATAATACAACTTCAAATAGGCGATTTGATAAATCTATCATCGGTGTCAAAATATTTTAGACAATTATGTATTTGCGATCAAGTAATGAATAAATTATTTGAAAGAGATTTTGGGATATTAAACAAATTGAATAAAGTGAGATATTTTTATTCAGATACAAATGAAGAAGTTGGCGATGCAATTACAGTCTTTGATTATTATGCAGCATATTATTGGAATTATATGCTACTTCGAAAAGCAAAAAATGCACCAAAAGTCTTTAATTTTAATCAAAAACGTCGTAAAGACAGAGCATTTGTAGTATATGATACATCTTCACATACAATAAATGAAAAGGTAAAAGATAGATTTCTTTCGAAAAATGGAATGGGTTTAATCAAAATATTTGATGGTGATATCTTTTTCGACCCTAAATGTCCAAACAATTATAACTTCCAATTCAAAATCCAAAAAGGTCTTGATTTTTTTAGATTTAGTAACATAATGCCTCACACTGGTCGTATTCGTGAAAAGTTTTGTGTTCCAGAATATCATCCATTATATTTCTCTAATGTTGATTCTCGATATTTTTACATTAATTTTCATCTTAATTCACTTGATGAAATTTTATTTGAAGATGAAACAAAATTTAGACATAAAGATTATATTGATTATATTTTCATTTCTGAAAAATCTATACAATATGTACGTGATAAAATATTTTTCATACTAAAAGTTGATTATGTTATTGATTATGAAATCCATGTAGGATTAAAAGTATTTTAAACATTTTATCGTAATTTATAGATCAAAATGTAGAATAAAACTACAAGAAATACAAGATTTTGTTCATTGATAAGTTTCATATATTTTAGTATGATTATAAGAACAATAATAACAATCAAAGTTTTTAATAAACTGTAGATTGGATAATTAATATTTGTAGACCAACATTCCATGAATGCTCTGACTGGTTTCATCTTTTCGCTTCCTGAAAAGTTAGAAACTAAATCAGATGTCGCCCCTCTCTGAATAAAAACTGAAGGATATAAAGCATAAGCATTATCATTATCAGCATAATAAACATCAATTGCGATTCCTTCCCATTCTTTGTAAGCCATTTTTTCAATCATTTTCCTGGACAAAATGTATGCATGACCTCCAAATGCATTAACTTTCCAAACTGAAGGAATAACAGTTTGTATTGTTTTATGAGTTAAAATCTTAGGATGCCATCCAAGAAACATGATATCCCAATTGTCATTTTCATTCATAAATTGAAACATCTGTTCAAAATGTGATTCGATATATCCACGTCCCACCTGAATATCATCTTCAAAAATAAGAACGTTTTCACATCCTTTTTCGTAAGCTTCTGTAATTACTTCAATATGAGAAGTAAAACAACCAACAACACCTCCATCTGGATGACGGTCAACTTTATGAAATTCAACCGGGATATTATACTCATCAAATACTCTTTTTGCACTTTCATATCTATCAATTCTTTCTTTGAGATTAATACATTTGATTAAACAGAAATTATCCCATATGGAACTATTCATGTTTTATTATTCGTTTTACGACCTTTCAAATATCTTGATTTTATTTTAATAGAAGAAATATTAAATTTCTTCTAAGTATAACTCATTTTGAAAATCCGAATGAAAATTTTTTCGTATCTAAAAAGAAACAAAACTACTTAAAATGTCAGATAGAGGATTTCGAAATCGTTCTCGTAATGAAAATGTCCCCAAATCTGGTAATAACACGATGATTATCATTATTTCGGTTATTATTGTCATTGCTCTTTTGGCTGTGATTTTTACAACATTATGGAGTACAAGCAAGAATAACAAACCTAAGTATGAATGTACCGAAGATTCTCACTGTGAAGAAGGGAGGGTTTGTCAAAATACAAAATGCGTGATCCCTTTGGTTTGTGAAAGCGCTCCTCCTACGCCTCAAGGAGTGGAAGTTGTTTTTGACGCATTGGCTAATACCGCCAATCTTACGTGGAATGCTTCTGAGGGTGCAGTTACTTATAAGATTTATCGTTTAACTGGAAGTGCGGGAGTCTCTAAGAATAACTATGATGAAACTATTACTACTACGGCGTTGATGTATCAGTTTAGTGGGCTTGCTCAAGGTTCTCATTACTTCGCAGTTACATCTGTTAATGAATGCGGAGAATCTGATGAAGGAATTTCTGACACTTACGCTCCTTCATGTACAGTTGTTCCTGCAACTCCCTCTGCTCCATTGTTGTTGACCAATACTGATAACTGCGGAAATCCAGAACAATATGAAGAAGTTGATATTCAAGTAACGGAATCAACTGGAACTGACCCTCTTAACATTGTGAGAGGAACTGGACAAAAGAAGATTGATGCTTTTTTCAGCGCTCAAGAGGCACCTAGTGGTGATTTTTCTGCTCATTTGACATGTACAGCGAGCCCTGTTGAGTACACTATGATTCATGTTAGTGATGCTGAAGCTGCTACTCTTATTTCACCCACTGGTCCTACTACTCTTGGATCGTCAATCGTTGTGGAATGGTCTCCTCTTTTGGGTGCCGAAGAATATGTGGTTGTGTGTATTTCTGTTGACGGAGACGGAATTATAACTCAAACTGGAGGAATGGTTGCTGCTCCTGCTTCATCTCTCGAAGTTGTAACTGACGATGGCGCTGATCTCGTCTTTGCCAGTGTTCACGGGTACAAGTATTGTGATAAGAGTGCTGAAAGTGCTCCTGGATATCACATTCCTCCCGGCGTCCCTGTTCCTCCCTAATTTTACTCGATCATCCAATAAGATTATTAAAACTAAATGAAATATCATTATGTTTAATATTAATTTAATTATCGTAAAAGAATGTTATTCTTCGTCTAATTCGTTATCAAAATGATCAAGATTCACATCACTAAGTTCATCTTTTAATGAAGGACCAACAATTGATTCCCGAACAACTTCACATGGTAATCCTTTAATAATTTTCTCCAAATTATCAACCCATTTTTTTCCTAAAATTCTTTCATTTCCATTATGATTTACAGTTACTGTCAAATCTTTACCACGAGCAATTCCAGTAACAATAAATTCATCATCATTGATAATAAAATGATACAATGCAGTTCCCAATTTTAATGGACGCCCGAGTTCCTTATAAATTCCATCACGTTGAACAATTAGAGGCGACAATCGAAGATTCATACCAATTATAAACTCATAAATTTCGATCTCAGGTTTAAAGCAAATTAACTCAAAAATTTCGGGAATCTCATGAGATTCAACCCATTCAATCATTTCAATTGAAGGTTCTTCGCAAATATGATGACTATGAACACATTCAGACAAATCAATTTCAACTTCATTACATTGATCATCTTCCATATTGACAATATATAAATCATCATATTTTTCAATAAATTCATCGAGAATTTGATGATTTATTAAAACCATTGCATATCCAAAATTAGACACTCGAAAACTGACGATAATTTGATCATCATCTTGTTCAACAATTAAATCAGAATCGTCATTGTTAGAATTCATAATAGGAAATTTATTTTTGATGATCTTAGTTTTCCTTAAATGGAAAACTGAAATAATTAAAACCAATTATAAGATTTTTAATTAAAAATCTTAGAGTATTTAATTTTAAATTAAAGTAATAAATAATGATGAAAAGTAATCTATTATTTTTAATCATTCTTATATTGATTATTATTTGGATCATTTGTGTTTGGTTGAAACCAGATGAATACTTCAATAAAATGGAAAAGACATGTTCATTTGATGCAGATTGTCCCGGTGATAGTATTTGTTATGATGGGTTTTGCGAACCATCAAGATCTGGAATGCATCATTGTTTAAACATACCTGTCACTGGAAAAATAATTGTAACACCTGATGATAATTGTACTATTATGTACGGTCCTTTTTATTCAAGTAATTTTTGTGCTACATGGAATTATTCTCATCTAAGATCCGGAGGTTATGTTATGACATGGGGTCCAAGTGTTATGCAATACGGTACAAACGGATCGTTTGGAGATTCAATCATTTTTGAGAAACAATTTGCGATTATATCACAAAAAGATTATTTGAATGATGGTCATCGTTTCTTAAAATCTAGAGGTGCTATAATGCCGTGTGATGATAATCAAAGTATTATCGACGGTTATCACCAAACTCCAGCCACAACTCCATTCAAAATATTTCCTATATCATTATGGCAAAGAGTTTACAACTTCGATGCTTATTTTGACGGGAATATCAATGCGATTCATATTAAATATCAAGATTTGTTTATAAATCTTGATCCAAATTCAATAGACTATCCAGATTTAGCAGTTGATCAATATATAATTTCTGTTCAAATTCCAACACCAAATTTCACAGTTTTTCGTGGTACTTTTATATATGCTTCATTGATAAATAATGAAGTTGATATACCATTACAACCTGAAGAGTTATCTTACATCAGTAACCCAAGTGGTTCTAATTACTGGTTTTCTGTAGAAATTTATGGTTTCCGTAATTGCAATTTAGGTCTTGGTGCAGCTGGAAGTGGTACCGCTGTTTTCTAATAATATTCACTCTTTATCTTTGTTCATCAAATAAGAAACAAATAAAAATAAAATCTCGAATTAAAACGTAAAGATGTCTAATAAGAATTTGCAAGTTTTGATTGTGGTCATTCTCATTATTGCAATTATCGTCTTTTTTGCAACAAGAACAAAAAATACTCAAGATGAAGTATTCATTGTAACTCCCAGTTGTAATACCTCAAATCATGAGGTGTCTAAACCTCGACCTCGTAAAAGAAAAAGTAAATATCATGCAAAAACATCTACTGGAAATGTGATGATTGTACCTGATGATACTTGTTTATTGACATTTGGAGATTTCCAAGTTGATAGATTTTCAGCAAGTTGGAATAGATCAGCTGATGTTACACTTGGAGGATATGCATTTACTTGGGGTCCAAGTGTTATGCAGTATGGAACAGATGGAATGTTCGGAGAATCTTTTCTTTTTCAAAGACAATTTGCTCTTACGAGTCAAGCTGATTTTGATGCAGCAGGAGAAGAATTTCCTTACACTAAGGAAGCAATTGTTCCTTGTGATGATAATGAAACTACGCAAGATGAATTTTACAGAACACCAGCTACAACTCCTTTGAAAGTATTTCCCATTGACACGTGGGAAGTTGTCTCAGGAATTGTAGCAACTTATGTTCCTGGGACCCAAGTAATTAATCTTGATTTTGCAGACCTGGTTTCTGCCCCTGACCAGTATGCTATTTCTATCACAATTCCATTAACTAATTTTACTGTTTACCGTGGAACGTTCGTTAATGCTGTTCCTGCGGGTAACAATGTTGACATTCAATTGTACGATGCGGAATTAGCAGAAATCGTTGATCCCACTGGTCCGCCAACTTGGTTTTCTGTTGAAGCATATGGTTTTACAAATTCAGATCTCGGTGATTCTGCTTCAGGAAGTGCTACAGTTATGTTTTAAAGGTAAAAATTAAGTTTAGTTTTTATTTTCTTACTAATTTTTTAAAATTAAAGAGAAATTTTAATATTTTGTTTAAATTGAATTTTAAAAAAATTATTTATGATTTTTTTAAAACTAAAATAGTTTATAGTGATATTTTATATTATGGAAGCTTTTAGTGATAGTGAAGATTTTATTATCGATGAAGAAATTTTCGATGACGAGGAGCAAATAAATTACTATCTCAGAGAAAATTTTGCACTTGATGATTATCAACAAGCAGCTGTTGATCTTATTCTAGAAAGAATACTCAAGACGCAATATAAAGTACAACTTCTTCCCGCTATGACCGGTTGGGGTAAAACTTTTGCTGCTCTTGCAACTGCTATGCACTTGTGGGATAAATATAAAATTAGACCTTTGATTGTATGCCCAGCAACTCTAAATCCGATGTGGAAGAAAGCTTTCAGAGATTTAGAGATTCCTATTTGGGATATTATCTCTTATAACTCACTTTCTGGACAAAAAGGAAAGCTGTTGAGAGGAGTAAAAGGTACACCAAGTGAACTTAGAGCGGAAGCAAACTTAAAACATGGTTTGCTTGTTCGTGAAAATGGTGATCTTGGACCATTCTTTGCCACTGAAAAGTGGGGTCAAATGGTGAATAAAGGAGTACTTTTGATTTGTGATGAACCTCAAGCTTTGAAGAATAGTACCAGCGCAGTACATTATGCTGCGCACGCTTTAATCTCAGAAGGTTTAAGTATCGAAAATGGTAAATTCGCATGTTTACATCTTTCTGCAGCTATGCTAGATGGTGATAAATTACCTTTCTTTCGCAGTATGGGTATTATGTTGAAGAAGGACGCTTTCTTTAATAATCCTGGTTTAGGTTTACTTGAATGGGAAAATTATGGCTTCGGAGATGTGTACGAACTTGCTTGTGAGATAAATAAAATAAAGACTCATTCTATCATGAAGAAACACGTAGGTTTCGATACACATGGTAATAAACTCGATCGAATTTTTCGTCTGAGAAAAGATAGATTCGAAGCTTTATTGCATGAGTTATGGATCGAAATCTTTAGAGACTATTGTGCAATTCCTGTTGTAGATCCTATTTATGCGGATGAAAACGGAGTACCATTCAAGAATGAACTCATTAACGGTTTCTACGAATTGTGTGATGAAGATGCAGAGAAGTGTGAAGCTGCTATCAAAAAGCTCAAAACAGCCGGTATTTTGAAAGATGATGGTCAAGTAAACACAAAGGCACAAGATGCTATCAAAGCGATCCAAGCAGCACTCGTCCAATTATGTGATGCTAAAAAGAGTGGTGTTCTTAAGCAGACTTTGAAAGATCTGAGAGAAGATAAAACATGCAAAGTGATTCTCTCAATTCCTTATTTAGATGCTCAAGACTATCTGTTACAAAAGCTCAAAATATACAACCCTCTATGCCTTAGAGGAAGTGTTAGAGATGTAGAAGAACGTCATAGAATCATTGCTAAGTTCAATGATCCGAGTCTACAACATAGAGTTATGATTATGACTCCTGGTGTTGGCGGCGTTGGTGTAAGTTTACATGATCACATTGAGCCTTCGATGTCCCAAATGAAGAATCTTCCTATGTTCAAGACGCCGAAAGAGGCTATATTTCCTCGTAAGACGTATATGATCTTTAATTATCACTTTCTTTTGATGTTTCAAAATGCTGGTAGAGCGTATCGAAGAGGTATGCGATCTGATAACAAAGTCGTTTGTTTCTATGCTTCTAATGCTCCTTTGGAGAGTGTACTCATTAATACTATGATGAAAAGTGGCAATGCTGATAGTATCGCACCTCCTGGAACTGGGCGTAAATTCCCTGATCAATATGATATTTATATTGAGAATGAAGGTCCTCAGCATAAACCTCTTCGTGATATGATGCTGAAGATGCGTGAAATGTCTTCTGAGCAGATCAAGAAAAACAAGAGAAATATGTAAAGATATATTACTATCAAAGTAATATAAATAAAAATTAGGTATTTTAAGTACCATGTTTTTGAAAGAAATTTAATTTATGTATATTGACTAAAATGAATAATAATTTTTTCAGAATTATTAAATTGAAATTTATATATATATATTATATTTATAAAATTAAAAATGAATAAGGATATAATTAACGTTTTATTTGATTTACTCAGACAATTTGACAAAATAAGATTGTCATGTGTAAACAAACAATTTCGTGATGTTTTTGTTTCAAGAAGAGAGAAACTTAAAATAATGAGAAACGTAGATCATTTAGAAACATTCAATTCTAAACCATTCTTGGATTTGGAAGGAGATTATGATTTATTTAAAACTTTAAATGATGATTTTATTCAAAAAATCCATACTTTGGATTTATCTCGTACTAAAATTAAAGATGTTTCGATGTTAGGTAATGTTCACACTTTGAATTTATCTCATACACAAGTCAAAGATGTTTCAAAGTTAGGTAATGTACACACTTTAAATTTATCTGGTACAAAAATTACTGATGTTTCAAAGTTAGGTAATGTTCATACTTTGAATTTATCTCATACACAAGTTACTATTGTTTCGAATTTAGGTAATGTTCACAGTTTGAATTTATCTAATACTGATATTAATGATGTTTCAAAGTTAGGTAATGTTCATACTTTAAATTTAACTTATTCGAAAGTTATTGATGTTTCAATGCTAGGTAATGTTCATACTTTAGATTTACACAATACATCAGTCAAAAATGTTTCAAAGTTAGGTAATGTCTATACTTTGAATTTACGTAATACAAAAGTTATTGATGTTTCGAATTTAGGTAATGTTCATACTTTAGATTTACACAATACACCAGTCGAAGATGTTTCAAAGTTAGGTAATGTTCATACTTTAGTTTTATCTCATACACCAGTTAGAGATGTTTCAAAGTTAGGTAATGTTCATACTTTAGTTTTATCTCATACACCAGTTAGAGATGTTTCAAAGTTAGGTAATGTTCATACTTTAGATTTACATAATACACCAGTTAGAGATGTTTCAATGTTAGGTAATGTTCATACTTTAAATTTATGTGATACACAAGTTACTGATGTTTCAAAGTTGGGTAATGTTCATACTTTAAATTTATCTGGTACACAAGTTACTGATGTTTCAGCTTTAGGTAATGTTCATACTTTAAATTTATGTGATACACATATTAAAGATATTTCAAAGTTAGGTGATGTTCATACTTTAGATTTATCTTGGACAACCTTTGTAGACATTTCAATGTTAGGCAATGTTCACACTTTGAATTTATCTTATACCGATGTTAGTGATGTTTCGATGTTGGGTAATGTTCATACTTTAAATTTACGTGGTACAAATATTAAAGATGTTTCGATGTTAGGTAATGTTCATACTTTAAATTTAACTTATTCGAAAGTTGTAAATGTTTCGAATTTAGATAATGTTCATAGTTTAAAATTTTACATAATTTAAAACTATGAACCATACTTTTTTGATCAAAGAAAGAAATATCTTTGACTCTTGTACAACGTAAATTAGGTAATTTAAATATCATGTTTTTGAAAGAACTGATTTTTATTAGTAATTCTAATCGAATCTTAAATGGATTATGGTAGAATTGAATTACACGGGTTTACAATTGTTTTTTCTTTAAAACCTAACCCATTTTTTCAGAGGAAATAAGTGAAAATAGAATATTTTGATATTGTTTTTTGTAAAATGAATGACCTAAATCAAAATCATAGAACTTTTTTGGATTGTTACAAAATCTGCTTCGTATTAGGAACTGACAGATTCGATGGAACTTACAAAGAATTAGAAAAACATTGTATAAAAAATTGTAAGAAATTATGTAACATTACTACTTATGATAAAGAATGATTTTTAATATTTTGAGTATTTATTTACTTTACTTTAAAATGAGTGGTCAAAATATTATTTTTTATATGGAAAGAGATCATGAATTTAGAAATTTCATCAATAAATTAGATAAAAATAGACCAGTATTATATGAAAGTATGAAACTAAAATTATATAACGTTTTTAAGTTAGTACCGTCCAAATTTGCATGGATTAAAGATAACGAATTGTATTATGATAGAAAAATGATGAAAAAGATCATGAATTTTCATGATAAATATTTTATCATTACATCATTCGAGCGCTCTTTGAAACATTGCGGTATGAAAGTTAAACAAACAACACATGGTAAAAATAATTGCATTAAAATTTGGGCATTTTAAACAAAAACTTAGTATATTAAATTAGTACTTTGTTTGACAGAATTGATTATTACAATTTAGTTTCATTTAAACAAAAAAATGAAACTAAATTGTAATAATATTTGCGAACATAATTTATGTAAAGGTTTATGTGCAACATGTCAACTAGAACCATTAAAATTTTTAGGTAGAGATATACAACAGGTAATAAATTCTAAATTACCAAAGATGACCTATTTGAAAGGTTATAAGATACCTGTAGAAAAATATGAAGGTGATTTTTATCTATCCAAAGATAAAAATAATGTTAAAGGAATACCAGAATGTTTGTATGAATTCTACATACAATCTACAGAGGAAGCTTTGATTGGGTTTTATTATGGTATATGGGATTATTCTTCGGATATGTTTAAAATAGAAATATCAGATATGTTAAGAACTAGAGCATATTACGAATTAAATTTTAATAGTGACGAACATTTTACTCTTGCAAAATCATTTGGAAAATATGCAATAGAAACTTTTAATCCGGATGCATATAGTACCACATATCATGTTAATTATCCAAGAGAATTTGCTGCTGGATTTTATTTAGCAATAAACTTTCCAGTAATTGATTCAGATTTTAATATACATATTCATCAAGATAGTAATGTTTGGATAGGGGATAATTTGGTTAAACCCGATTTTAATTCTATAGAATTATGTATTCATCGAAATATTATTTTTGAAAAATAAATAAAAAATTCATTGTTTTATAAAACAATGAATGAAGATGAAATTCGAGAACATTTGAAGGATGTGTCAAAAATACATTTTTTCATAGATATCATTGAACCTATCGTCGTTATGAGAGCTGAGAAGCTTAATTTACCAGAAAATATTATTAACGAATTAAAATCTGAAAGATATGATGTAGAAATATGGAAAGATCTAGATGACATGAGTACGTTTACATCTCATTACACAGAAGATTCAAATATTACTATCCTTTCTAGAGCCGGAAAACGTCACAATATTGATTTGAAATCTATGAAAATAGATTATTCTTACAATCTATTTATGATTGATAAAACATTTTTTAATGGACGAATGGCACTTAGAATTATGTCCGATGACTTTCAGAAAAGTATAATTAATACTTTTCTCAGTCGAATAAAAAATGGAAGTAATATATCTAGGGGATATGATAGTAAGTTTAATTTCGAATCCATGGATAGAAATGTATTTAACACTATTGTTAAATCTGGAGCTCTATCAGGTAAAGATCTATTATCAGTTTGTACAGTTAACAAAAAAGTTAGCGGATGGTGTGATCAAAACTTTTATAAGATTCGATTAGAAGATGAATTTGGAAGAACTGTTATGAAGTTAGATCCTTCTATTGATTATAAACAGTTATACAAAAATATGCAACTCACATATTGGTATGATTTCAATTCTAGAACTAGTATTTCCCAAAATATTGACAAATATGATCTAGAAAATTTGGAGCGCATTTTTGGTGTGGAAACTATGAAAGAAGAATCTATACAAAAATACAAAGCTGTACTAGCATCAACAATATATTCTAAAATCTACAAAATTCCAGGAATAAATTTAGTTTCTGATATTATAGGACTCACTTATTTGGGGCAATTTGTACTTCGAAAAAAACCTGAATATATTCCTCATTTCGAATTCGAAAATGCTTTGGATTTTATGTCATACGATGGTCGATATTATATATTAACTCGTAATAATGAAGTTTATCGATCTGCTATGGTACATGGAATCGAGATTATAAATAGCCCAATTTTTAAAGATATCAATCAGTGGGAAAAGATAGCATCAGATACTATTAAGATTATTCGATCATATGACTCAAAAAACATAACGTATTTGAGTACAAAAGGTCAATTTTTCAGAGGAGATGGGAATTTTAGACAGAAAGATTTCGATATAGATCTTGATAATAAAAATATTAAAATTATTGAGGCTGCAGTATTTGATGGTTATATTCATGTTTTATACCTTAATAAAAATAAAAATCCTTGTGTGGCCAAAATTTCCAATAAATACAAAAAAGTTTCGAGCAATGAAGTTGAAACTTTTACTACAAATAAATATAAAGTAAAAACCATATTATCTTACGAAACATCTTCCAGATATCTTGGAATTCATGGAGCGCCTACTTTCCACACTGCAATATTTGTAGATGTTAACAATAAAATCATCAAAATGGATATAGATTTATCCATACCAGGTGATATGAGTGTTGAATACAATGAAATAAAAGATTTAACGCGTTCAACAATAGCCAATTTGTTGATTTTTTCTCCAGATGAGAGACCATTTCTGATTTACAATAAAGAAAAATACGAATTACCTTTTAAAAATGCAAGAATATATGGAAATATTATGAAAGGACAATTAGATCTTTGAAATACTTAAAACTTGGTATAATATATACTTTGTTTTATTATGAATATTTGATAATAAGTTTTAAATCTTCTTTGAAATCTTCAATCTGATCATTTGTTAAACATTTACAGCATTCTGGAGGATTATTTTCCAATTTTTGTTCTGAATCATCGATAATAACAGTGTTTGTTTCATTATATTGAGGAAATTCGCCCCATACTTTATATATTTCTTTCCAAAATAAGATTGGTTTTTCCTTACATTCTTTATCATCCTTAATAAACCTCGGATTTGGTTCAGATTTACACTGTTCTTGACCCCAAAGAAAAAGGAATTCTTTCTCATATTGAGGAAAACATCCTTTGACCATTTTAATCAGATTGGAAGTATAAGCAGATGTCCAAATGCCAACATGACAAAAATTCTTTCCATCATCACTGAATAATATTTTAAAAAGTTCTATTGTAATATCATATGGTCTACAAAGACTTTTTCCTACCCTCGCCCAACCTTCTCGTTTTATTGAAAAATCAGGTACATATTCTTTTTCAATGAGGATTCCATTCAAATCGAAAATAAAAAGTTTTTTCTTAGTTTCAAACTCAATCTTTTTTAGGCGAGAAAGAATATCTTCATAATTCTTTCTGATAACATTTGGTCCATCAAAATCAACTAATGCTTTTTCAAACGTTAGAACTAAATCGTTGTGAGATTCTTGCATTTTGTTTATCTTTTCATTTATTTAAAATTTAAATAATCATCTTCAAACATAATTTAAAATAAAATTTAGTTTAAATTTACCAAGGTCTATTCGTACGACTATAATTAATGTCACTACATTCAAATAGTTTTACTCCAGCACTAACACCATTACCAAGATCAAGTTCTCCAATCATTACCAGATAGCCATCCGGATGAGGAAAAGTACACCAAGCATACAATTCACCAATAGTTTGAATAGATGCGGTATAACTAGAATTTAAAATTTGAGTTCCATCAGGAGTTAATTGTAAAACGTAGGGGGTATCGAATGTAACACCACTTTGATAACTCGAAACACCAAGCATCAAATTACCATTACATGGTAGAAAAGTTATTCTATGATATGATTCGGAAAAAATGTCTGGAGTATAAAATGGTGTTGCTGTATCAACAAATACTCCATTTTCTCCGAAACTAGTATCCAAAGTTCCATCAACTCCAAATTTAACAACACCAATTGGGTAATTACCACATAAATTATCATCATTATAAGCAATAGTTACAGATAAATAATAACATCCATCTGGACCTACACCAGCTCCATAACAATTTAATGATGCACCAGTACATAATCTGAAATATTGTGTTAATTCAAAAATTGCATTTCCATTGTTTGCATAAGTGATATCTTTCGTACCATCAAGGTTATATCGAACTGCTCCGAGTCTATCAGCATTAACACCTGAATCATATAACGCGATATACAACTGATTATTGTAAATGTCAATATTCCATGTTTCAATATTATCAGGATCTTCTCCATCCCAATCAATTCTTACAATTCCATTTGTCCCAAAAGTATTATCTATTTGACCAGCTGAAGTCAATTTGAATAAAAATCCACCATCTCTAGAAACTCCATAAATATTACCTTCAAAATCAAAGATGATACTTTCTGAAACTACCACTCCTGTTTCTGCGATAGGAAAAGAAGCGATTCCTCCAATACCAAATGCTGGATCAATACCTCCATCTGGTAATACTTTAACGACATGCATTCTATTTAAACTGACTAATCCTGTTGCACAAACGTAAATATTATCATTTGAGTCAATTTCAAGAGATTCTGAACCACTTATTCCTGAAATATCATCTCCGATTTCATACCATCCATTTGTTCCAAATGTTAAATCCCTTGTACCATCAATGTTATAGCGACTTAATGCGTCTCTTCCAATAACAACAATTTTTCCATCAGATTGCACTGAACCATCCCAGAAATAAGAAGAAACATCAGTATTTGGGTCATTTTCAAATACAATGCTGTTTTCATCCAAAGAACACCCGGTGCAAACTAACTCGTTATCAGTTACAATACATTCATTATTGGAACATTTTTGCTGAGAAGAACAATCGCTATCGAAAACACATGTCACGCATTTTCCATCATTACAAACTTTTCCATCACAATCATTATCGTTTTTACAAGTATTTATTTTTGATTTACAACCGCATTTCAAAAATAATATCAGAAAAACAATGAAAAGAATGATAATTACAATCGCAATTTTTTGAGAATTTGAATCCATTTAAAAATGATTTATATTTTTTTGTTTTTTATATTATTTCAAAAAAACATAAATGGAAATTGAAAGTTGTATTGCTATCGTGAAAAAGACGGGGAATGCTTGTGGAAATCCTGTAAAAGTAGCAAATTATTGTGGTGTTCATAAGAAACTGGCAGATATTCCAGTTGTGGTTCATGATCCAGGATATTATGTTTCTGCTAATTCTCAGAACGATTTTGTAACTGATAAAGATCATCTTCAAGATACTTTGGAGAGATTTGGAGTTGCAATTATACGTAATGTTTTATGCGAAGAAGAAATCGTTACGTTCAGAAATGAAGTTTTTGATTTTATTGAAACTGTTACTTCTCGTTTTAATGTCCCATTTGATAGAGATGACGAAACGACTTGGAGAAGTTTTTATGATCTTTTACCTTTACATAGTATGACAATTCAGTATTGGAGTGTAGGTCATGCGCAAGCTTCATGGACATTAAGACAAAATGAAAAGATTGTTCAAATATGGTCTGAATTGTGGAAAAGAAAACCCGAAGATTTACTTGTTTCTTTTGACGGTATGAGTTTTGCACCTCCTCATGAAGTCACAAAACGAGGATTTTATCGAAATAATAAGTGGTTTCACTTTGATCAATGTTATAATGATTATGACTTTTCTTCTATCCAAAGTTGGATTACCGCTTATGACGTGAATGAAGGAGATGCAACTCTTACTTTAATTGAAGGTTCTAACATGTTGAGACCTTACTTCACTCATATGCATAATCTAAACGGTACAACAGATTGGGAAAAATTAACTGATGCTCATATTAAATGGTTTACTGATAGAGGATGTATTATTCGTGATATTACATGTAAAGCAGGAGATATGGTCTTTTGGGATAGTCGTACTGCACATGCAGGAAAAGAAGCATTGAAAGATAGAAAAGAAAGAAATTTTAGAAGTGTTGTATATCTTTGTTATGCTCCTCGTGAATGTGCTACAGAAACACAATTGAAAAAGAAACGTGAAGCTTTTGACAATTTGAGAACTACTACTCATAATCCGTATAAAATAAAATTATTTGGAGTCACACCAAGATTGTATGATAATCCTCCTCCTGATGTTGAAAAGATAGTGAAACCCACATTGACTTCTCTTGGAAAACGTCTTGCTGGATTCAAAGAATAAGTTAAATTGAAATAAACATGGTACAAATAGTACTTAGTTTTGAATTGTACATAAATTCATTTAAAAATTTAAATAACCAGCATTTTGGAATTTTTCCGCAAAATCGTCAGAGAAAACTATTGAAATATCTTCTAATGATTTAATTTTCACTTTGTTTAAAACATAACCATCAGTTAATTTTTTGTATTTTTGTATTAAAAATGACGATATTTTCCATAATGATTTGAGATCATTATTTACGGAAAATATTTTAATATAATATTTATTTTTTCTTGAAGAGTAATACACGATTACTATATTATTAATTACGGAATTCAGATTATCCGAGTCGATGTAAATATCACTTCGGTTAAATAACAAATATAATGTTTCTATATCTAAAATAATCCCTCTATTTTTAAAATCAAAATAAATATACAAAAGCAAATCAACATCGTTAACTGATGTCCATGGATGCATCATTTCGGTAGAACAAATGTTAATGTTAATAACATTATTAAACGTCATATAATAATCCATATCATCAAATAAAAGATCATTTTTGAATAATTTATAATTTAAGTCGTTTTTTGTGATAATTCTCTCATCTATCATTGTAAGATAATTTTGCATATCTTTTTTACAAATACGTAATTCATTTAAATTGCTAAAAGTATCTGAACTTTTATAGTAACCGGCAACAATACCATCATATTTTAATTTTTCACATTTTTCATTATATTCGTCCCCTGGTGCATCAATTACAGTAATATCATCCTTTAAAACATATGTTAATAATCTTCCAACTTTATCATCTTGAAGTTCGTCCTTCTTTTCAACAAATATAATACTCAATGAATGAGCAGGTGTTGTCGCGTAAAAAGATCCGCATTTCGGGTATTTAAAGTTTACATCTTTCGAATGTATCGTTCCGTGAAATAAAATCAAACCAGCTTTTATTGTAAAACAATTGTCTCTATTTATATCGGATAAAATATGAGGAGGAATTAATTCTCTTGTAGATGAGACAGAATAAACTGTAGTTATACTTTCTGTATTTTGTTTTTCTGTAAATTCTGCAATTTTATCATTAAGATTTATGCGGATATTAGTTCCATAATTAAATTTTGGACAATTTACTTTCATTTTTCTTGTTATTTTTAAATAAAATAAAAAACAAAAGAAAAAGTTTACTCGGATGATCAAAAATCTAGAATATGGATTTTTCATACTGATTGCACGTGTTGTGGATAATCTTTGATAGAAATTTAAATTGAAATAAACGTAGTACAAATAGTACTTAGTTTTAAAATGATTTTAAATTTTTATTAAAGAATGAATTTAAAGTAAATAATCAAAATGGGATTGTATGATTATACAATCGGGAACGGGATAATAATCCCAACAAATCTTTTTATGAGAATTTTCAAAAAAGAGATACAGGAACTTGGATTTGATAAATATAGCAATCTTAGCGATATAGTAAAAGAACACATTAACAAAGATTTTGATGCTTTGACATTAGGTCATGACGCATTTGAAGGTAGACATGGAAATAATGACGTCTTGGATATTTTGAGAGATCTTGATGATTATAAAGAAGATATTGACAAGATTTTCGATTTGTTAAAAGATGAATCAAAATTTGATCTCGAAGAAGATAATTTTGAACTTATGTTTATCGGTGTAAATACAAATGTTTTAGAAGAAAAAGTCGGATTATCATGGTATACCAAAAGTCCTGAAATTGTTTATTCTCTGCCTGCTGCTTTAAAGAAAATGACAAAATTTTATATCGAAAATCAAGAGAAAAGATTAGATTTTGGTGAAAAATTTACTCAGATGATCAAAGGTCAAAAATCTAGAATATGGACTTTTCATGTTGATTGCACCTGTTGTGGATAATCTTTGATAGAAATTTAAATTGAAATAAACATGGTACAAATAGTACTTAGTTTTGAATTGTACATAATTGAATTGTTTCAACTAGATTATTCGTAAAAGACGCATGGCCTGAATTTACCATGTTTATTTTTACATTGATATGACAAGACCGGAGTAATTCTATACCAACATCGATATATACACATGTTTTAGTTGGTTCAATTATATGACAAAATACCTGTTTTCCTAAAATATATATTGCAATTTGAATTTTCATTTCATTCCAGATTCTTAGGAATGAAATGAAAATCTTTGCTATATTAGTTTTAGCTTTTATTTCGTAAAAAGAAGCAATATCACCAGAAACCCCAGAAGATGTAGAAGTAATTCTATCAAAAACATAATTATTTAAATTAGAAAATTCATGAATTCTAAACCAATGTTCATGTTCAATCACATATTGCATCAAAAGGAAATCTAAAAGTTTGAATACTTTTTGCTTAAATTGATATGGAATATCTTCAAATTCAAGATCTTCTCTCATAATCTCAAGAATATAATAAAATGTTTTTGGATCTTTGTCAAGAAAAAGATCTTTTTCATCATCTGATATTTGATTATATTGAGCAACTAACAGATCTGATTTTGCAAGAGTATTTGGTGTTGTTTGGAATATTTTTCCTCCACAATTAATTGAAATAATATCTGCAGCTTTCATTATTATTTTATTGAATTGTCACAAATAAAAAATTGAAATACAATTTACAAATAAACAATGTATCAATTATATATAGTTGTAGAAAGGACGAATGTAAGAAAAAGAATTATGTAAATGAAAATTCATAACAATTATAACAAACTAAACTATTGGGGTCCATTAAACTGTCATCTTTTTGTTTTGGAACAGATCCAACACAATTTTTATTAATACCTTTCAAAGCACATTCCGTATATTCTTGAGGACAAGAATCTAAAAAATCAAAATTGACATATAAATAATTTTTTGTAGCAATTTTATAATCTGTGAATTGATAATTTTTATATAGATTACGTACATCAGTTTCAATATGATATTTTTTATTCCAAAACAAATGAGATCTTGACCGATTGAAAATTATTTTTAGTATATCTTTTGGTATTAAAATTTTTGTTTTCTGCATACAAAGAATAAATGTGTAAAAATTCTCAATAATTGGTTTACATTTTGAACATCTATTTTCGATTATTCTTAGATGTTTGCTACATAATCTTTCTTTTGTTAAACCAAAACAGTCTGGTTTGGCACAAAAATGATGAGTTTTTTGATTTTCTAGTTTTACTACATATTTTTTCAAAAAATCATCACAATCATCACATAAATATTTGTCCATGGGAATATTTTCCATACAATGATGAGTTTTATTATAAAACTCATTGAATATTTTAGCACCAAGACAATGATGTAAATCGATATTTTCATCATAATAACCATATTCATATTCATTTTTAGATTCAACACATGCATCATAATCATTTTTAACTTTATCAAGCCATCTTTGTTTTGCTTTGTTCATAAATTCAAGTAAACTCATTATTTTATTATAAAATAAATGAAATTTCATAAATTCATTAAAAGAAAATCATTTAATTGTTTTGCAGTATAACGTTTTTCAGGATCTTTGACTAATAAAAATGAAATTATTTCACAAGAATTTGAAGATACGTTTTTAGGTATTTCATACTCGCATTTCTTAATTTTTGCATATATTCCTTTATACGCTGATGTATAAAACGGCGTGACATTGTTTATATATTCGTAAAATACAATTCCTAATGACCACATATCTACAGGGAATTTATATTGTTTTAATTCTACTATTTCTGGTGCTAAAAATTCCAAAGTACCTACTAATCTTGTCAAACCTTCTTCTTTACATTCAGAAGCCCAACCAAAGTCTGCCAATTTTGCTATCTTTTTTCCATCTTCTTCGAAAATCAAAATGTTTTCAGGTTTGATATCTCCATGTACTATATTTTCACCATGAATATATTCAAGTGCAAGTGAAATATCAGAAATAACAGAAGTTGCAAATTCTTCCGTAAATTTTGTTTTATTATCCATTCTATATTCATGACTATTTCCTAAAACTGCATATTCAAGAAAGATGTAAATTTTGTTTACATCTTTCTGCGTTTCGATGAATTTGACAATATTTTTATGAACAAGTTTCGAATGAATATTGATCTCATTTGCAGCATCAAAATTAAATTCATCAAGATTATTTTTATCCATAATCTTCACTGCTAAAATCTTTTTGAGATTATTCTTGTTCTTTGATAGATATACTTTACTAAATTTTCCAGTTCCTATACAACATTTTGTAAATAAATAATTTTCCATTTCTTATTTATTTCTAAATTTTTGTTTTATCTTATTTTGATAATTCGTTTCGTAAGTAAATACTTTAGAAAGGATTTCTTGAAAAATGAAAATACTCTTTATAAAAAATTGAATTTTAAAATTTTCAAAATAATATTTTTAAATCATATATTAAATAATATGCAAAATTTAAACAACGTGACTAAGATGAACAACGAAGAACTCAACGATTTTCTCGTGAAAATGAAACCAATTGAAGTTATTAAAACGTTATATCTTGCTGAAAAAGAAATTTTCAAAAGAGTGAATTGGAAATTTCTGCTCAAAAATCATTTCAATATTAAATTGAAAGACGCATCACTCAATAATGTTGATCAAGCTCGATTGTATTGTGATGAAATTTTGCAATACGAGGAAGATCAAGAGAATTTCTCACCGATGTACTTTTCATCGAGGCCTTTTGACGAGGCAGCTTATGTAAATAGCGATAATGATATTATTATCGCACCAAGAATGCCACAAATCTTTAATTTTGCTGGCTTTGAATCGAGTGTAGATCGCGAAAATGGTATCAAAAGAACAAACATTTTTGATGCCGAAGATTTTTGCCAAAGCACTGTTTTATTCTCAACACCTGAACAACATCCTGGTGAAGAGTTTCGTATGCCAGATCGTAACGGAGAATTGATGTGGGCTTTGTGGGATTCGAGAAGTAAATTTCTCGAATTGATGTATCAATGTGATAGTGAAGATCAGCGTTACGAAACTCTTCTTGATATTGCTGCTGATATGATCGCAAACGAAGATGCGAACGTAAATCAAAATAATTTTTTAGAAGAGAAGGAAGCAATTCATGATTTTTTAAGAGCTAACAATTATTATATTGCTGAAATTGATGATGAAGTTGTCGCTTTTCATATTAGAAAAGTACTTTTCAATGGTATTGTTGATGAACTAATGTAATTTGATTATATTTAATCTAAGTGTTTTTACACTGTGATATAAAATCTATTTTGATATAATTTAATATTGATTAGTATTATTTATCGAACATTTATCTATTATATAAAAATGAAATATAAAAATTTTATTATTATAAAAATAAATTATATAATAGATAATACAAAATTATGGAATATTCCGTAAAAACTTTAACTACCAAAAATATCCCCAAGTTCTCTGTCGTTCGCACCAGCGAAATGGGTCCTCTTGGTATGACACGCGAAGATGGTAGTCAATACACAGAAGATTTGAATCTTCTTTTGAAGAATAACCAAGTCATCAACTGCATTGTTCGTGAAGGAATTGTAAAACTTTTTTTGAGTAAAAATCGCACCATCATCATCGATACACAATCAATGGTAGAAGAAATAGAAACAGGAGTTATTCTTTCGGGTAACTGGGGGCGAGCTGATATTAGCATACCTTGGACGACTAGAGCTGGGTTTACTAATAAACTCAAAACTCACTTTTGTTGTTAAAAATTTCTTTTGAATATAAAACATTGTACTAATGTACATAGTTTGGAATAATTTACCACCAATCAGGTTTAAAAAGGTTTAATTTTAGATTAACAACCTGAAATCTTCTATAATCTTCTTGAGGAACTTCCGAAAAATCCATATCCCGATAAAGAAATTTATGCTTTATAATATAATCATAAAGTCTTTCTTTCGATTGATCGAGAGTTTCATTTGCACGAAATGAAGGATATCCCATTTTCACTATCTTATTCAATACACTTTGACTGAAGAATGTAGCTGTAATCTTTCCAGTTTCCATATTTGTACCAATATAGAAATAACTAATCAGATGTTTAGGAATATCATCTTCGTTATCATATATTTTTTCAACAAAATTGCTTTCAGAATATTTTTTACCAGACCTATCAGACATATCAAACATTTCTATAAAATCATCCCGTTTAAAAGAATCAACAAATTCTCTTACAGCTTCTGAGATATTTTTATGATATTTCACAATCAATTTATCACTATCATAAGAATAATTAACAGATACAGAAATTTCCTTTTGGGTGATCATCGAAGCAGGAATTGTAAATTTTATAGTATCTTCATCTTCCCAATTTTCCTCCCCTCGAGAATTGATCAAAAAACTTTCATTTCCCATTTTCTCAAAATCTTCCATGATATCAAATTTTACACCATACATATTTACGAGTTTTCTCTGGCCAAAAACTTCAAAAGGAGCGACAATTGTCATCATTGTTTTCTCTAAATATAATTTTTTAGCTTCCACATTAGAAACATTAGTGATATTATAATGATAATTAAGAACATTATTCCAAAAGTTACCTTGATTACAAAGTTTGCGAAATCCGTAATTTGTAACACAAAACATGACAACATCTTCAGGTTTTAAAAATTTCATAATGCTAGAAAGAGAATCTGCGTCCATCTTTTCATAATCACCGGTGTTGTAAGCAAAAAAATCTTTTTGATTACAATAATCACGAAAAATCGACGATGAATTGCATAAATTTACAATACTTTTCGGATCAAGTCTTTTGAAAAGAAGTTTCAAAACGTCATTATTAAGTTTAAAGAAAGTGTCTTCCATTTCAAAGGAAATATTTTTTAAAAAATTATTTAATCTAAGTGTTTTTACACTGTGATATAAAAATTATCTTCTGTATCAAAATGAAAATTTCTCGATAATCAAACCACTTTCAATCATTTCTTTAATAAGATTATCAAAATCTTTCACGATAAGAATATGATCATTAATATTCAGAGATTTACCACTTGAACAAGATTCAATTATACTCTCTTTTGTTTGCCAACTTTGACAAAGTATGCTTATTTGTTGTTTTGCCCATTCTCTGACAGACATGCTTTTACGTTTTTCTTGATTTTCTGGAATCAATTGTTGTTTTTCTCCCAAAAAGCTATAAAATTCATGAGCATATTGAGTTATATAATACTCACTCATTTTTATTTATTTTTCTTAATTTTAAGAAAAATAAATAGATATTTTCATTTTACAAATTTGATCCGTAATAAGATTTATGAGCGTCTTGATATGCTTTGTGAGCTTCGACATCGGTATCAAATATACCTAATTCGATAATAATAAATGCTTTCCAACCATCTTTTGTTTTCTTCACACCTTTGAGATCAGAATGCTTCGACTTAAATTTATTAAGTATTTTCATTAACTCTTCTGATAATTTCCAGTAAGTAACAGGAAGAGGTTTATCAAACTTTCGGTCATTAATTCTTTTTCCTTCACCATAACAATATGTGACAATTGAATCATAACATAAAGCGCACATTTTTGGATCAGAATTTGTATTAAATACATATCCACGGTGAACTGTAGCATACAATTTATGCCAAGAATAAACATATTTATTATTCTTGAGTTTTACAGGGCATTTGTAATTATTATCTGCTGGATTTTGTAATAAAGTTACTCCCGTATAACCTCCATCCAATGGATCATTTGTTCGATTCTTAGCATTTCCCTTATACGTTTTGATTTTCAGATTACTAAAAGTATTGTTTAATCTATCACCATTTAGATGATCAACAACGTGATTTTCAGGAATATTTTGTATGGTTGATATCACAACTCTATGCATTAAACCAATTGATGATTTTGCATAACCTCCTTTGTTAAGATGCCAAGAATATTGTTCTAAATAAGGAATTAAATCAATATCTACTAATGCATATTTTCCTTCACCATTTTTTCCACTTAATTGTATTTTACCATGATTATTTTCCATATTTCTTTTATATTGTCATAAATTTGATTTAGATATTTTTTGTTTATTTTTATTATAAAGTGATGAGTAAATTTTATGTAGTTAAACGTGGTAGAAAAATTGGTATTTTTACTACATGGACTGAATGTGAAAAACAAGTTACTGGTTTTTCTGGTGCCATTCATAAAAGTTTCAAAAACAGAGTAGATGCAGAAGCTTATTTTGGGCAAATTATCAGAAATGAAAGCCCAAAAATCATTGATATTTTTGATAAGAATGATTTTGAATCAAACAAGGAGGATAGAACAAAATATTACAAAGCATATGTGACATCACATGATGCGGTTAAAATTTATACAGATGGATCTCATATTGGTAAAAATAGTGAAAATGAAAATTTCGTTGGATTTGGTGCATGGTGCGAAGTTTATATCGATTGTAACCCAAATGTGAATGATCATGAACTTAAAGAATTTCGTTTATCCGGAGAATGTAACAAATCTCTTTTAGCTAGTTATGGAATTGATCATCAAAACATTTCTAATCCAACTGCAGAATTTTTAGCAGTTGCTGAAGTATTAAGAAGATTTGTTAGAAAATTACATCAATTTACCAAAACTGGTCAAGAAAAAGATGTAACTGATTTTCGTTTTAAACATATTTTATTTTATTGTGATTATATCGGAACACAAAAATGGCTTGATAAAGAATGGAAAGCAAAAGAAGATCATATCATTAAAATATTGTCAATAACATTGAAATGGAGAGAAATTATTGAATCAAAAGGTATCCAAATTTCGTTTCATCATGTTAAAGGTCACTCTGGTGATCGAGGAAATGACAAAGCTGATAAACTTGCAGCAATGAAAGATTCTATTGATGATTTTGATCAATTATTGTCTTTAAAAAAGTAAAATTCATGGTTAATAATAACCTAGAAATTTAATTTTAAAATTTTCATTAAATTAATTAGAAATATAATGAGGAATAAAAAAATACTAATAGATTACCTTACGGATGAAGAATCTGATGAAGAAACAAGTCCCATTAATGATAAACAACCGAAAATAAAACTACAAAATGTATGTTTTCAAGGTATATCAAGTTCTTTATCTAAACAAGTTCTTCGATTAAGATTACCTAAAACCATATGGGTAGGTAGTCGATTTCATAGTCAAAAAGCGATATTATGTGATAATGAACATATGGAATATGTAATGGAAAATCATACACCGACCACTGTACCACAAAATGTATTGCATTTTGATTCATATTATGAGTTGAAAAATTGGGTTGATAGTATATGTTTAAAATCAAACGAATTAGAACATGATATATTTTTACTAGAAAAAATAACAATATTAACTGAGATTTTTAATAAAGAATTTCCTAACAATCAACTACCATTGATAGATAATGTTCAAATACCAGATGTGAATACCTGGAAAATCAAATCAATTATAACATTTTTCACAGAAATTAGAAATGCCATATGTCAAAATTTAAATCCTCATGTTAATAGGATTAAACGATTTCTGAGCTCTAATGAACTAATGGGAGATGTAACAAATTTGGAACAATTAAATGAAAATATTTTAACTACTAATATTGGTAATTTTAAAAATAAATTATCAACATGGTACAAAACATTAAATATTCATTATCGTAAAAAATTAGATAAATGCAACATCGTAAGTGCGTTATCATTAAGTTCCCGTACAAATATTCCCATTTTAGCTTGTCATATGTTTTTACAACAAGTTGATAAAATTAGCGACGAAGAGCGTCATAAAAAGGCTATGCGGGAAAGATGGCTAAATAATAATTAAAATTCATGGTTAATTAATAACCTAGAATATAAAATTTTTGATAAATAAAATTTAGTTTGTCGCAACAGTTCCTCCACGTCCTTCGATGATGACAATAGATGCCAGTCCCGCAGCAGATGGAACCGAATTAGTTCCACCTGAAAGATCAACGGTATTAATCCATTCTGTGGTATTATTCGTTCCGTCAAGTTTAGCAAGAGTATCAAGAATTCCATCAACACTTGCTTCAGTAAGTGCATTACCACTAAAATTGAGATTATTTGCAATTTTCTTCAAATTGGGAAAGGACAATGTTGTCAAACTAGCATTATCATAAACATCAATAGAATCACGAACTAATGAAAGTTGACTAAAATTGACACTTTCAAGAAGATCATTATCATAAATGTCAATTCGAGTCACATCTGCTAATTTAGAAAGAGAAATTGTAGTAATTAATGGACAATCATAAATATCAATGTCATCACTAGAAATTAATGATGATAGAGAGATAGATGTCAATAGTAAACATTCATAAATATCTAACGAATCACCAACAACTTTGAGATTCATAAAATTAATAGATGTCAAATTATCCATTTCATAAATGCCAAGATCGTTAACAGCTTGAAGATCTGGGAATGAAATACTTTCGAGATTTTGTCCGTCAAAATCTAGTTCAGAAACAAATCCAACATTTTTCACTGTTATAGATGTAACATCATCTCCAATTCGGTCAGAAAATGAGTAATGAGGATCTGAAATCGTCCACGTATGCCCAACTCCTGCAACTTCACCGTAGATAAATGGTAGAGGACCTCCGAATTGATTTGCGGGAACAGTCGTGATAATGGGTTGCAAAGCAGCCTTATAAGGTTGAATTGTTACCTCTTCAGTTTTTGACTTGGGTTCATTAGAAATCACAAATCCGATCACAATCAATGCAATCAATACAACCAAAATCAAAAAGATTAATTTTTGATCAATCATCTTCACTTTTATTTAATAACTCTAGATTAAAATTATTAAATTTGATGAAAACAAATAATTAAATTAATATCAAACATAGTGCAAAAAGCACTTAATTTTAGTATTTTATTTATCGATCAAAGTGTAAAGGTTGCGACATATTTCCACCTTTACGTAAAGTAACTGATTGCTCGTCATCTTTCACAACAATGCAAGATTTTTTATTAGAAGCTATTCTGCAAGAAACAATTTTGAATTTAAATGGTAATTTTGTCGAATCTTTCACTTCTGTTACAACAAATGTCTTACAATAACCGTTAAATGGTCTGAATAAAAGATTTCCACGTACAGGAATCCTAAGTTTTCCTTCGTCTTCATATTGAACAAAAGTTCTTAATGGATTAATCGATTTTCTTATAGTTACATGATCTATAAACCAATCGTACCAAAATCCATCTTTCTGCATCATTATTTTGCGTTCATATTCTGTGAGTTCTCCAAAAGATACGATAGACTCACATCTTTCCATCCATATATGATTAGATGTGAGGTATTTACGAAAATACCTACTTAACATAAGTTGCTGAACAATTTGGATTGGACAAATAAGTGAGAATCTACTTAAGAAACAAATTGGTAGTATATCCATATTTTGTTTTCATTTAATTGAATGAAATATTTTAAAAATCAATTTTATTAGATATGAATTATTATTTAAAATTATTATAATTTTAAAAGGTATAGAATTATCATACAATTCTATTTTTACATTTGAAGGGGAAGTAATATCAGCACTACTTAAAGTGATTAAGATTTATATGATAAAATGTTAAAATTAAACATACAAAACAAGTTCGAAGATTTTTAGTTATACAAGGTTTGTGATATCACAAACCTATTTTACCACTAGTTTCTGGATCGAAAAATAGTTTAAAAAAGTAGAGAAACGCATGTTTAATCTTGTTATTCAAAAATCTTACCCAGAACAGTTTGAAATTTCAAAGTCGAAGACTTCAGGACTTTGAGGCTTTGAAATTATATTTTTGCATTTTGTGAAAAAATACACAAAAATCCTCTTCAAAATATTAAAATATAAAATGATATCAAAATATTTTGATTTTTTGATAAATAAATAATAAAGATGGATGAAGAAAAAATAAAAGAATTAAAAATTGTGAAAAAATTAGGACATGGAGTATATGGACATGTCTTTTTGATTGAAGATCAAAATAAGAAAAGAAAAATAGCGAAAGTATGTAGAAAAAAAGATGCTAGATGGTTACAAAGAGAAATTAGTGTTTTAAAAACTATTTCACATAAAAATATTATAACGTATTATGACACGTTTTATACAAAGATGGAAGGAATTCCATCTCATTTTTCAGATTGCTTCTTCACCGCTGAATTTATCGAAGGTTGTAATTGTTCTCAATATTTAATAAAATTAGATTATATCCCTGATGAAATTTTATGGGGTTTTATTGAAAATATTTCTGATGCTTTAATTTATCTCAAAAACGAAGAAATTATTCATCGTGACATCAAACTTCAAAATATCATGAAAACAGAATCTGGATTTAAATTGATTGATTTTGGATTTGCGTACAAAATATCTGATGAAATAAGTTTTACAACTTCTTATGGAACTCCTTTATACTTAGCACCTGAAATAATTTCAGGTTTGAATTATACATACGCATCCGATATTTGGGCATTTGGAGTTACCATTTACAATATGGTAACTAAAAATCAACCTTTTGATTCGAGGGATATAGTATCATTGAAACGAAAAATCTTACTCGGAAAATATGAAAAATTGATTGGTCCATTTGGAAATTTAATTGAAAGGATATTTTTACAAAATCCTTTTGAACGTATTACATCAATTCAGATAAAAGAAATTGCTAAAGAAAATTTAAATGGTCTTCTTAATCCGGATTTGACAGATTTATTTTTAATTCCGGAATTAAAAATAGTAAATGATTTTCCACTTGAAAATAATCCAATTTTAGATAATTGCGATGAAATTTTAACTTAAACTAAGTTCATATTTAGAGCTATGTTTTTAATTTTTGAATAAGACAAAAACTTCGAAGTCTCAAAAGTCTTTGAAG
>TARA_R110002072_G_scaffold95250_2_pt1 | contig 58526 bp, 58 predicted proteins | sample TARA_R110002072 | Tara Oceans TARA_R110002072 (sample SAMEA4397118) | marine metagenome | biome: Polar Biome; feature: [SRF] surface water layer (ENVO:00010504); material: water (ENVO:00002006), including particulate matter (ENVO:01000060) such as... | depth 5 m | reverse complement strand
CCCCGTAGCACGCTGTGCTACGGGGTTTTTTTATGGATGGGGTGGGTGGGCGTAGACTTAGGGCGCCCGAAACAGTGAGCACGCTGTTACGCCACGGTTCATGTAGTGGCAGGGTGTAAGCGGATATCGTAGACTGCCACCATGTTTCCAGTTAACACATCCTCGATATATGCGCCATTGTTTGCTCAGGTAGTCCACTCGGCTTGCCTCGGTGATGGCCGCCACTCTATCGTCGTGTGAAAAGCGCATAGAACTGATTCAAATGAGATGTAACCTGTAATGCATGAACACAAAGAACAGGGCAGCGTTCTGAATGGAAGGGAAAACAGTGACGGTTTGTGGCGATGCCCGAAATGTTGGGGCGAACTGGACGTCATTTCTAACGAGTCAATAAGATGCCAGCTCTGCCACGAGAACTATCCTGCGGTTGAAGGAATTCCCGACCTTCGTATGGGCAAAGGTGATGCGCTTTGGGAAGAGCAAGATCTTCAACTGGCTCAGAGATATTCTACTGAAGTACAAAAAGAGAGTTTGGAAACCGTCATGGAGCGGCTTTCTGACCGGCCAGAGAATACCCAAGAAACACAAGTGATGCGAGTGAAGCAAATCCTGGGAGCACCGTCTAAATTTCTACGCCAGTTCGATGGGTGGCTTAAGCCATGCGTGTCGGGTGACGGGCTACTTCTCGATATTGGCTGCGGTAGTGGTGGGTTTTTGGTTGCTACGGAGTCCATCGGGTTGGGAGCGGCAGGTATTGATGCCTCCATGACGAACTTGATTGCGGCGAAGCGTATGATTGAAGTGCACGGGGGAACCGCTCGGCTCGCATGTGCCTATGCGGAGAGTTTACCCATAGAAAGCGGCAAAATTTCAGCTGTCACTATGAATGATTCTATTGAGCATGTGACGAGTGTGCGAACTACAATTACTGAAGCCTGCCGTGTGCTCAAAATAGAAGGACACCTGGCAATTTCAACACCTAACCGATTTAGCCTAACACGAGAGCCGCATGTGCTCATTTGGGGTGTTGGCTGGCTTCCGCGACGATTTCAGGCGCGATATGTGCGCTGGCGCATTGCTCAAGCATATGACCATACACGTCTTATGAGCACTTGGGAGCTGTCGCGCGAATTTAAAAGGCAAGATGGCTTCTCGTTCGAGCTCATTGTTCCGTTGGTACCCAAAGAAGAGATCGAGAATTTCCCGCCTCTACGAGCTGCCTTGGCCAATCTTTATAATCGTATCTGTCAGTGGCGGATATTGCGCCCGATACTTTTATTCATAGGCCCCTTTTATCAAGTATCCGCAAGGCGAATTGCTTAATTGGGGTGATGCAGGGGTGCCGTGCGCACATGAACGGGTCAAAATAAGCGACGCAGCCCCTTTTATATTTGCGGATAACATCATGGTTCTGTCTAAAAGCTTCGATTGTTGTTTCCAGCCTTCAGGGTCAGATTGCCCACGGCGTAACCCGTTAGAAGTAGGTTGTGTGCATGAATAGCGAAGTGACTGCAGCATTGATTGATATTGAGGCGCAACTGCGTCAGTTGGGGCATTGGGACAAAGAGCCACCCTCCGCTGAGGCCTTTATTTCCGATCAACCCTTTTCTGTCGACACCCTCACCTTTCCACAGTGGCTGCAATTTGTCTTTTTACCCACGTTATATCAGTTGTTACAAGAGGGTAAGGGTTTGCCGGGGCAATGCGGCATTGCTCCCATGGCTCAGGAATACTTCCGTGGTTCGGATGCGGCTGGTAGTGAATTGATTACTGCGCTAAAGCGTATCGATGAGCTCCTGTCTCAAGGCGCCAATAGCGTGGATAAAAGTATCAAACTGGGGAATTAAACTTTGGTTTGAGGGCTGACTAAGCCCTCTGAAAATGGTAGGTTTTCCTGCAGGAATATGTGTAATATGAATGGGGCTGAAAACGTTAGTGTCCCCACGGATGCAGATATTTATAAACGCCACATACCTGCCGATTTCGATGCACCTGTGGGTACCAAGGTTGAAGTTACATATGCACAAGCGCGTTTACAACACACCGACACTCCTACCGTTGGATATAGAATGCTGAATATTTTCTGCAAGAAAGTTCTACTGTGCCTGTGCCTGTGCCTATCCCTGTCTCTGTCTCTGATGGTGCATGCGGGCAGTGTGACCGTAGGTCAGGAGGCACCGGAAGTTTATTTGCCTGAACTGGTCGGCGCGGAACAGGTCAGTCTAGCGTCTCTGCGTGGCAAGGTTGTCTATTTGGATTTCTGGGCTTCATGGTGTGGCCCTTGTCGAGTCTCCTTCCCCATATTGGAACAATTGCGAGATGAACTCGGGCCTGAAGGGTTTGAGGTGCTGGCTATTAATGTGGACGAAAACGAGTCCGATGCGCTGAAATTCCTGTCCGACATGTCCGTGAGCTATCTGGTGGTGCGCGATGATGAAGCAGCTACGCCGCAAACTTACGGGATTTTAGGAATGCCCACGGGTTACCTTATTGACAGACAGGGTGTTGTTCGCGAAATTCATCAGGGTTTTCGCAAGAGCGATGGTGATCAATTGCGAACTACAATTGTTGAGTTGTTGGGAGAATAATTAAATTGAAACATCTGACAGGTCTGTTGTTCGCATTCGTTCTTTGCGGCTGTGAAACGGTGCAGCCTTGGGAGCGTGGAATTCTCGCTAAGGAAGAAATGCAGTGGCAACCTAATGTGATGGAAGCGCAATTCCGCAATCAAGTTTATGCAAGCAAGGAAGCTTCCTCCGGTGGCACTGGTGCCGCCGGAGGCGGTTGTGGGTGTAACTGATGGCCAGGGATGATCGCAACCCGACGCTACTGGCACTAACTTCCAGTGCGCTATTGCTGCCCGTCTATCAAGGTGCATCAGCCGATGCACCACCGGAGTTCACTGAAGTTGGTGTGCGCTACAGTAGGTACAAAGAGGACGATATTCTCGGCCGGAACGCCTTTGGCGGAGGCAGTGAGCGCTATAAAATAGATGTCGCTCAATTTCGTATGCTAGCGCCGGTTGCAGACGATTGGTCATTTGCGCTGGATGTCGCCTGGGAGGACATGAGTGGCGCTTCACCCTGGTTTGTGGGACAAGTGGCCGGGCAGAGTCCCAAGGTCATCATGAGTGGCGCGAGTATTGAAGATACTCGCACGGAGGTAAGTGGCACGACTCGTTACTATTACGATCGCGGCAATGCGGGGCTCAGTCTTACCTACTCTGATGAGAATGACTACGAGTCAAAGGCTATCGCGCTGGATGGTGCGCTAAATAGTGACGATGGGATGACGACCTACAGCGCTGCGATTAGTACCGCGGATGATCATATTGATCCGACACAGGGCTCAGTGCCGACCAACACACTGAGTGCTACTAAAGATGTTAGCTCTGCCTGGGTGGGCGTGACGCGTATTGTGAGTCAGCGAGCGCTCGTGCGCTTCGGGGTAAGCTATACTTACCGCGAAGGGTTTCTGACTGATCCCTATAAGTATAAAGACAGGCGCCCCGATGAGCGCAAGGAATGGACAGTTGGTGCGGGCTATCGTTATTTTTTCGAGGAGCAAAATGCGGCGGTGCACATCGATTATCGCTATTTTAATGATGATTGGGATGTACAGTCGCACACTGTTGATGTTGCCTGGTACCAAAACTTTGGACAGGACACTATAGTGACTCCATTTATTCGCTACTACACGCAACACGAGGCAGAGTTCTTCTCAAATTTGCTAGACGAACAGGCACGCTACTTCGCCGACGATTATCGTTTAGCAGCATTTGGTGCATTTTCCTATGGCGTTCGGTTGAGTCATGAACTGGGTAACTGGTCAGTAAACCTCGATGCGGAACGCTATAGAACGGATGAGAGTTGGGGCGTCTTCAGCGGAGAAGTGTCACCCGGACTGGTCGACTTCTGGCGCTACGGAGTTGGACTTAACTACGTCTTCCGATAGCCCTCATTCGTCGGTGCAGCGCATCGAGCACAGCTTTAAAGCGATGGGTGGGCCCTGCCGACTTCGCTTGGAGACAAACGAGGGTGTTGATGCAACGGTTGCCATAGCCGCAGCCACCGAAGAAATTCAGCGTCTAGAGCATAAGTATAGCCGTTACCTCGATAGCTCACTGACTAGCAAAATCAACCGCGCTGCCGGTACTGGCACGCCCGTATCCATTGATGATGAAACCGCAGGGTTGCTCAATTACGCCAATACCGCATGGCGCGAGAGCGATGGATTATTTGACCTAACTTCCGGCGTATTGCGCCGTGCCTGGGATTTCAAATCTGGCCGTTGTCCTGAGCAATCAGAGGTGGTAGCTCTTCTTCCGTTGGTTGGGTGGGAGTTGGTGCAGTGGGATATAAACAGTGTGTATTTGCCACGTCCGCGTATGGAACTGGATTTTGGCGGCTGTGTGAAAGAATACGCAGCAGATAGTGCTGCGATGCAACTTAGGCGACATGGTGTAAGCTCGGCTTTGGTAGATTTATCAGGAGATATGGCTGCTGTTGGTACGCCGGCAGGTTTAGAAGGATGGCCTGTGGGCATTCGCCATCCTGAAAAAAAGGACGCAGCCATTGCCCAGGTATGGTTGCCCGAGGGCGGCCTTGCCAGCAGCGGTGATTATGAGCGCTGCCTGGAAATTGACAATCAGCGCTATAGCCATATCCTGCATCCGCTTACGGGTTGGCCCACCACGCAGGGCCTCGTCGCTGTTACAGTAATGGCTCAACAGTGCCTGGTCGCGGGTAGCTCGGCTACTATCGCCATGCTCAAGCCACTGGACGAGGCGTTGCAGTGGTTAAACGAATTGGGCCTACCCTGGCTGGCCATAGATGGAGAACTTGAATGCCATGGGAGCCTGCGCTAGTGCTTTTCCGTGGGTTAATGCCGGCCCACAGATTCTTCGATATCGTACTGCAATTCTCTCGACCCCAAATCCAGGCGGCCTGTCAGTATGCGTTTAGAAGTCCCCGTCGGAGGAGTAAACACCCTGGCGGGTTGCAGCGATGCTGCTCCTGTCGTCCACAGATCTAGTTCTGCTGCCCCGTCGATGGCTACTGAGCCCTTCAGTGGTAACCAGGTGCGCGGTCCACGTACTGACAGACCTGTGCGACCGTTGTTGATTTTGGTGCCCTTGCCGAGTAAAAAATAGCCCCGTCCCATAATCAGATTATTCGCGACCAGAACGTCTCCGCCTACATGGTTCTTGATCAGCGTGCCGCTCCAAGCTTCATTGATAAACGTATTGTTTACCGCGTACAAATGTTTCTGTTGTAGGCTGCGCTGCTCGCAATTTTCGGCGCCGTAGCCAATGGCATCCACATTTTGTGTCGTTAGTGCTTGATGCAGATCGTTGCCTATAATGAAGCTCAACCCGCAGTTTGGTAAATCGATGAGCCGGCTGGAGTTTCCATTAGACGTGTCCTCTATACGGTTGTAGAGAATATGGTTTTCCAGCGCGCGAGTTTTTATTTGGTGGCCGAGTTCAGTTCCCTTCACATGGCTCCCGATAATAGTGAATCGTTTGATAGCGCCGACATAAATTCCATGAGTAAAGGTGTCTTTGCGCTTTTGAAACCAAAAGCGGGATGAGTCTATTGTTATGCTGCTGTCTGGTAGCTCGCCTGTCAATATCGAGAATTCGTTGTCGTGGAAAAAGAGATTTCGCAATGTCAGGTCTCCTCCCTGAAGACGAATGCCTGCGCCATTTCTATCTTTGACCTTTGCTCCGGAGATTTCCATGTTTTCAATGACGGTGTTATCACCGTTGATGATCCAGATCGCCTTGTTGTTGGGTATAAAGTCTGCAGACTGTAAGTGAGCGATGCCACCCACGCCGCGAATAGTGAGATTGTCCTGATCCCAGGTGGCATAGTCGTTGTGATAAATGCCGGCATCAATTTCGATGATATCACCGCGGCGAGCGAGCCGTGCCGCGTCACTGGGAAACTTCAGAGATCTTTCTGGTCCAACCCGCAAAGTGACAGCAGTGGTAGAGGCCGCATAGGCCGGCGGTATTAAAATGAGTGAAATCATTAATACGATAAGCCCATGGAAGGTTATGGCAATAGTCCTTCTCCTTATGGTCTTTTTTTGGGAGATTTTTTCAACCAGGATGGATATTCACTGCGTCCGGTACCCTCAAACATCAATTACCCTTGTCAACTCGCCTATTGAGTCTAACAAGAGGCTCGCACCGGTAAAGTCTTGATTCGAAGTAAACTTATTGTAGACCATAGCGCAGTCGATGCCAGCGCTGAGAGCCGATTGAAGACCACGTTGAGAATCTTCGATCACGAGGCATTCCTTAGCCCTGGCTCCAAATCTGCTGAGGGCGAGAAGGTAGGGCTCTGGGTCGGGCTTGGATGCTATATAGTCTTCGCGCGTGAGTACAAAATCCATAAATCGGACAAGACCGCGGTTCTTATGAATGAGCTCGAAGTCGGTGCGTCTTGATGTTGTAACAATGGCCATCTTGTAGGTTTTGGAAAGTGATGTCAGTACTCGCTCAACGCCCGGAATGTCTATATTCTCGTGCGCCAGATACGCTTGATAATAGGTGTCTCTGTGCTGCCGCTTTACTGAGACAAGATTTGTATCCGCGCCCATTGCCGCCGCGAGATCCCAGCTTGATTTGCCAAGCACCATGCGTTCTAGATAGGTTTTTTCTTCCAATACCACGCCGAGTTCAGCCAGTGCGCGTTGCGTTGCTTTGAAATACCACCACTCGGTATCAACTAACACGCCGTCATTGTCCCAGAGGATATATTTTTTTAGGGGTGGATTAACGCTACTCATCGGAACCCGTTGTTTGTGGATGTCAGTGTTTGCATCCGCTAGGCAACTTTCGCACTATCTTCGATCGCGACTTTTTTAGTTTGATCGTTAACTGAGTATTCACCGTGATAAATTGATCGGCGTAAAAGGGGCTGTTGGCCGGCGGCGGTTGAGTAAAAACCCTGACTGCGTGAGCTTGGTGCGGTCAGGGGTTTCTTTCCTAGTGAAGAGTGCGGTCCGACAGTATTTCGGTAGGTAGTTCCTTGCTCTGGTCTGCGGCTGCAGATTCCTGCTGCTGCATATAATTGCGAAGGCGACCGACCACGCTGGTCATGACATCGATCGTCTGACTGATTTGATCGAGCGCCATCAATATGGTCTCGGTCTCAGAGGGGCCTTTTTCTCGCTTGTCCATGTGAGATTCCTCATTTAGGGACACTGCTAAATATTTTTTGGTTATTCCATGGCCATTCCGCCACATCGGTGAGGCCACTTTTTCAAATCAATTCCAGGTAAGGGCTCCCCCCGTCTGATATTCAATAACCCGTGTCTCAAAGAAGTTCTTCTCCTTACGTAAATCCATGATCTCTGACATCCATGGGAATGGGTTCTGAGCTCCCGCAAACTGTTCTGGGAGACCGAGCTGTGACAGGCGACGATTGGCAATGAAATGCAGGTACTCTTCCATCATCGCCGCATTCATACCCAACACGCCGCGTGGCATTGTGTCGCGTGCGTAGTCGATTTCCAGTTGAGTGCCTTCCAGAATCATCTGAATGGCTTCCTGCTGAAGTGTGTCTGTCCACAGATGTGGGTTCTCCAGCTTGATCTGGTTGATAACATCTATCCCGAAATTCAAATGCATAGACTCATCGCGTAAAATGTACTGAAATTGTTCCGCTACACCGGTCATTTTATTGCGGCGACCCATAGAGAGAATCTGGGTGAAGCCGCAGTAGAAGAAAATACCTTCAGTGACCGCATAGAAACCAATCAGGTTACGCAGTAATGTCTGATCAGTTTCCAGTGTGCCGGTGGTAAATGTGGGGTCGCTCAGTTCATGAGTATGGCTGATGCTCCAGGCGGCCTTCTTGGCGACTGAGGGTACCTCCCGGTACATGTTAAATACTTCACCTTCATCCATCGCCAGAGACTCAATGCAGTACTGGTAGGCATGAGTGTGGATAGCCTCTTCAAATGCCTGGCGCAGGATGTACTGGCGGCACTCGGGGTTAGTGATCAGTCGGTATATCGCCAGCACCAGATTGTTTGCCACCAGCGAATCAGCCGTAGAGAAATAGCCCAGATTGCGCATTACGATGCGCCGCTCATCGTCGGTCAGACCTTCTGGATCTTTCCAGGTAGCCACGTCTGCGGTCATGTTGATTTCCTGGGGCATCCAGTGGTTGGCACAACCGTCGATGTATTTTTGCCATGCCCATTCGTATTTAAAGGGCACCAGCTGGTTGAGATCGGCGCGGCAGTTAATCATGGCTTTCTCGTCCACTGACACGCGAGCGGCGCCCATTTCCAGTTCTTCCAAACCGGCAGTGATATCAAGATTGTTGACCGCCTCTGCGGCTTTGGCGAATATCTCGGGCGAGTTAGCCGCCGCAACTGAGTCTGGTGCAGGGGTATTTTCCTGCGCCGGACTTGGTTTGGATGTTGGAGCGGGTTTTGTTTCGCTGGCTGGTTCGGCGTTTAGCTCGACCTTCTGCTCGACCGTCTGGTCCATCATGGCTGGCGTCGCGTTAGCGATGTTTGCAGTGGCCGCGCTTGCAGGAGCGGCTTCTTCTTTGTGATAATCATCCCAACTTAACATGTCTTTCATTCCCTGAGTTCTAGTTGTGAGCGTTGTTGTTTATACCGTTACTGGCAGGCTTCACAGTCCGGTTCTTCCAAAGAGCAGGCCATCGGGACGGGAGCCGGTCCCGCCGCCTGACTTTCACTTTCCCCGTCTTTGGATACGGCGTTCAGTGACCCTGTGTCGATAGTGGATTTTTCGGTGCCTGTGGCTGCCAGAGAGCGCAGGTAGTAGGTTGTTTTCAATCCACTGAACCATGCCATCCGATATGTTATATCCAATTTCTTTCCGTTAGCGTTGTTGATATACAGGTTTAATGATTGCGCCTGGTCTATCCACTTCTGGCGACGGCTAGCCGCCTCCACGAGCCAACGTGGTTCAACTTCAAAAGCATTCGAGTAGATGGCTTTCAAGTCCACGGGTATACGGTCGATGGCCTGTACACTGCCGTCGTAGTATTTGAGGTCGTTCACCATCACCTGGTCCCATATGCCTCGGGCTTTCAGATCGTTCACCAAATAGGGGTTTACCACAGTGAACTCGCCCGAGAGATTCGATTTGACGTATAGGTTCTGATAGGTCGGCTCAATCGACTGCGATACCCCAGTGATGTTGGCAATGGTTGCAGTAGGTGCGATCGCCATCACATTTGAGTTGCGCATCCCCTGCGTTTTGACAACCGCACGAAGAGAATCCCAGTCGAGGCTATGACTCCTGTCGACCTGAATATATTTTTCACCACGCTCGGATATGAGCTTGTCCAGAGAGTCGAGTGGGAAAATACCCTGGCTCCACAGGGAGCCCTCGTAGCTGGAGTAGGCGCCACGTTCCGCTGCCAGTTCGCTGGAGGCCTGGATTGCATAGTAGCTAATGGCTTCCATGGAGCGATCAGCAAAATCTACCGCTTCATTGGAGCCATAGGCCAGGTGTTGCTTATAAAGTGCATCCTGAAAGCCCATCAGACCGAGCCCTACCGGGCGATGAAGCATGTTGGAGGCCTCGGCCTGGGGTACTGAGTAGTAGTTGATGTCGATAACGTTGTCCAGCATGCGGACTGCGGTGCGCACCGTATTCTGCAATTTTTCCAGGTTGAGCCCGTTCTCATCAATGTGTCGGGGCAAATTGACCGACCCCAGGTTACAAACGGCGATCTCGTCCTTGTTGGTATTGAGTGTGATTTCAGTACACAGGTTTGACGAGTGCACGACGCCCACGTGTTGCTGCGGCGAACGCAGGTTACAGGGGTCCTTGAAGGTCATCCATGGATGACCGGTCTCAAATAGCATGCCCAGCATTTTGCGCCACAGGTTTTCTGCCTTAATGGTCTTGAAAAGTTTCATCTGGCCTGCGCGCGTCATCTCCTCGTAGTGGTTATAGCGCTCTTCGAACGCTTTACCATACAGATCGTGCAGTTCTGGCACATCGTTGGGCGAAAACAGCGTCCAGTCGCCACCGTCAAACACCCGTTTCATAAAGAGGTCGGGTATCCAGTTGGCCGTATTCATATCGTGGGTGCGGCGGCGATCGTCGCCGGTGTTTTTACGCAACTCTACAAATTCTTCGATATCCAGGTGCCAGGTTTCCAGATAGGCGCAGACCGCCCCCTTACGCTTGCCGCCCTGATTCACCGCGACCGCGGTGTCGTTGACGACTTTAAGGAAGGGCACGACTCCCTGGGATTTGCCGTTGGTTCCTTTGATATAGGCACCCAGAGCACGCACCGGTGTCCAGTCGTTACCCAGGCCGCCGGCGAATTTGGATAACATGGCGTTGTCCTGAATGGAGCCGTAAATGCCATGCAGATTGTCGGGCACTGTGGTGAGATAGCAGGAGGACAGCTGTGGCCTTAAAGTACCCGCGTTAAATAAAGTCGGCGTAGAACACATATAATCAAATGAGGATAGTAACTGGTAGAACTCGATGGCCCTGGCGTTCCGATCCTCTTCTCCCACTGCTAACCCCATCGCCACGCGCATGAAAAATATCTGCGGTAGCTCGATGCGGGTGTTGTTACTGTGAATGAAATAGCGGTCGTAAAGAGTTTGCAGGCCCAGATAGGTGAATTGCAGGTCGCGTTCCGGTAACAGAGCCTTTTCCAGCCTCTGGAGGTCGTATTCTTGCAACTTGGGAGACAGCAATTCCAGTTCAACCCCTTTTGCCACATACGCATGCAGAGCTTTGCCATAGAGAGTGCCCATGTCGTGCTGGGTAGCACTATCGGCCACTCCCAGAAAACTCAGCGCTTCAGCGCGAAGGTTGTCACACAGCAGGCGGGCGGCAACGTAGGAGTAGTTGGGCTCCTGCTCTATCATGGTGCGAGCAGTGATGACCAAAGAGGTGCTCAACTCGGCCTGACTGACGCCGTCGTAGAGGTTCTTCAGGGCCTGGTCAAGAATGTTCGATGCGCTGACATCAGTGAGTTCAAAGCAGGCCTCATTGACTATGGTGTGGAGGCGATCAAGGTCTAGCGGAGCGCGACTACCATCTGCCTGTATTACGGTAATGTTGCCCGCCGCGGCCTGTGTCGCAGGCGATAAAACTTGCTTGGAGGCCCGCTTGCGCGACTGCTCCTCGCGATAAATGACGTAATCCCGGGCGATTTTATGCTCGCCGGAGCGCATCAGGGACAACTCCACCTGATCCTGTATATCTTCGATATGAATGGTTCCGCCAGAAGGCATGCGACGCTCGAATGTGCTGGTTACCAATTCGGTCAACTTAGCCACGGTTTCATGGATGCGGCTCGACGCAGCTGCCGTTCCGCCTTCGACGGCGAGGAAGGCCTTGGTGATGGCCACTGAAATTTTGCTGGCTTCGAAGGGGACTACCGTACCATTGCGCTTTATGACGCGTATCTGGCCCGGTGCGGTGGCGGCGATGGCACCGCTGAGGGCGGCTGTCTCCAGTTGTGGGGTGGTGATTTCGGCGGAAACGCCGCTCGGGTTGGTCTCTGTCTGCATGTATGCTCCGAAGTGCTGGCTTTAGCTTTATTGGGTGACCGCTTGGCGAAGCTTCAATACCCGCAGCACACCACCATGCAAAGGGACTGTATCCCTGTGGTGGATGTTGGGAAGGAATTCCCTGCTTCAGCGGCCAATTTTCTGAAATTTATTTGTTTGTTTTTTAGCCACTATACCCAATATGTTGGGGTATTTGCTTCACTCAGGTACAAGATAATGCGGCTGTAGGTGCAATGCAAGGTAATTAGCCTGGGTTTATGTTGTGGATAAGGTGTTGACAGGAATGTGTGTCTGTACGTGCTAACCGTGCAGGCCGTGAACTGCTTGTACCGTGTTCTTCAGGGGGAGGATTTCTTCGATGTAGAAGGTATATCAATTTAATTGTTATAAAAAAAGAGCGGCTTATGCTTGAATTTGATTTGCGTCGTGGGCGAGCGGAGCCCCAGGCTGTTATTCTGCCGGACGAGTTCACGGCCAGACTCTCAATCAAGCGCGATTTGCGAGAATGAGTGTTTCCATCAGGGCTTTCTGCGCGTGCAGGCGATTCTCGGCCTCTTCCCAAATTATCGAATCTGGAGCGTCCATTAGCTGCGCGCTGATCTCTTCCCCGCGGTGAGCCGGCAGGCAATGCATGTAGAGCGCATCACTGGCCGCCACGCTCATCAGTTCACTGTTGACCTGGTAGGGCGCAAAAAGTTGAGCGCGCTCACGTTGCTCGCTCTCTTGTCCCATAGATGCCCACACATCCGTGGTTACTAAATCGGCCTCTCGAGCAGCCAATTTTGGGTCGTGCTCGATACTTACCCGGTCGCTATTAGAGGCGAGCAGGCTGCTATCGGGCTCAAAACCTGGAGGACAGGCGATACGCAATTCAAAATCAAACTGCCTTGCTGCATTGATATAGGACTGGCACATATTGTTGCCATCGCCGACCCAGCACACTCGTTTGCCGGCTATACTGCCGCGATGTTCCACCCAGGTTTGCATATCGGCTAGCAACTGGCAGGGATGGTAGTCGTCGGTCAGGGCGTTGATCACAGGCACGGAAGAATGTGCGGCGAAGCGCTCCACGATGTCGTGACCATAGGTGCGGATCACCACGATATCTACCATAGAGGAGATTACGCGACCGCTGTCTTCCACGGGCTCTCCGCGGTCCAGTTGGGTGTCTCGGGGCGACAGGAACATGGCGTGCCCCCCCAAATGCGCCATGCCAGCTTCAAATGATACGCGGGTGCGAGTGGATGATTTGGCAAAAATCATGCCCAGCACCGAGCCCGGGAAGGCCCGCTGGTCGGCTCCAGCAGCGTGTTCGCGCTTCATTTCAATGCCACGTTGGAGGATGTTTTCCAGCTCTGCCGGGCTGAAATCCAAAAGCGTCAAAAAGTGTCGAGTATTCGACATGGTCAGTCCTGTAGGGTTGTCTATAAGCGCCGGCTCAGTTGAATTTGCGAATCAGGTCAGCCACGCCCAGAGCCAAGTCCCGGGCTTCACCTGCATTAATCACCAGTGGAGGTAGCAGGCGGATAGTGTTGCCCGCCGCGACATTGATCAGCAGGCCCGCGTCGAGGGCCTGTTGCACCAGTTCGCCGCAATCTTTGTGTAATTCAATCCCGAGCATCAGCCCTTTGCCGCGAATTTCGGTGATCTGACCCGCTATACTATTGTCGGCACGCAGCGTATCGGTAATTAACTGGCCCATAGCAGTGGCATTGGCGCACAGCTGTTGTTTTGCTATGGCATCGAGCACAGCCAGTCCGGCTGCGCAGGCCAGCGGATTCCCGCCAAAGGTTGAGCCGTGCTGGCCGGTACCCAAAACTCTAGCGGCTTCACCGCGAGCCAGGCAGGCGCCAATGGGCACGCCGTTACCCAGGCCTTTTGCCGTGGCGACGACATCGGGCATTAAGCCCAGGCCCTGATAGGCGAAATAGGTACCCGTTCGGCCATTGCCAGTCTGCACTTCATCAAGCATGAACAGCCAGCCCTGTTCGGTGCAGATTTGGCGCGCGGCTTGAAGGTATTGCGAATCCAGCACCTTTACGCCGCCTTCGCCCTGGATAGGTTCCGCCAGAAAAGCGACCACGTCGGGATTGTTGGCAGCGATCTGACGCAGGGCTTCTACATCATTGCGCGGAGCGCGGATGAAGCCAGTGACCAGGGGTTCAAATCCGGCCTGTATCTTGCGGTTGCCAGTGGCGCTAAGCGTGGCCAGTGTGCGACCGTGGAAGGCGCCTTCTAAAACCACGATGTTAGGTTTTTTGATGCCCCGCTCATGCCCGTACAGGCGAGCCAATTTGATGGCAGCCTCGTTGGCTTCAGCACCGGAGTTGCCGAAAAAACAGCTCTCCATGTCTGCGACCTGAGTCAGGGCTGCAGCGAGTTGTTCTTGTGCAGCGATGCGATAGAGGTTGGAGCTGTGTACCAGCTTGTCGGCCTGTTTACGGATGGCATCAGTGACCCCCGGGTGGGCATGGCCCAGGGCGTTCACGCCAATGCCCGCGATGCCGTCCAGGTAGCGTCGACCTTCAGTGTCATAGAGGTACACGCCCTCACCGTGACTGAAGGTCACAGGGAGTCGGGCGTAAGTTTGCATAAGCGCCGACATGTTTCTCACCCTCCCAGAAACGCAAAAAGGCAGCGGGAGCTGCCTCTAAAGAGGGCAACTATAGCCATATAACGTAAGATTGGCAATCGACTTGAACAGGCGAGCGCAATTTCTGATCATAATAGGTTATTATGCTCGGTTCAGAATGCGCTAGCCCCTGTGGCAGCAACATGAGGCAGGAGAAAAATGGATATTATCGAAACGATTAAAGAGCAGATCGAAAGCAACGATATTTTGTTGTATATGAAAGGCTCCCCCAACCAGCCTCAGTGCGGCTTTTCAGCGCGTACTGTGGAGGCGCTAAAGGCATGCGGTGAACGTTTTGCCTACGTGGATATTCTTACCAACCCGGAAATTCGTACGAATCTCCCCGCTTATGCCAACTGGCCGACTTTCCCGCAACTTTGGGTGGCGGGAGAATTGGTCGGTGGTTGTGACATCATTACCGAGATGCACGAAAGTGGTGAATTGCAGAGTCTGATCAAAGAGTCGGTAACCGAAAAAACGTCCGAGTAGGACTGCCAGCACAATACCTTTGTTTGCCCCTTCGAACTGATTGCTCTGGCTCAGCGCATGGATAAATTCCGTGCGCTGGGGGTTGAGGTGGTTGCCGTACCCATCGATTCTCAGCTTACGCACAGTGCCTGGCGCAATACGCCGGGTAACGACGGCGGTATTGGCGCGTTGAGCTGCACCATGGCAGCCATGGAAACTAGTTCCCTTCGCGTAATCGCCGCAATCGATATTCAACCAGTTCCAGACGATCATTCCCGAAGTACATATCGCCACCATCAATAAAAATGGTGGGAGAACCATATCCGCCGCGAGCGATAAGCTCATCGGTGTTCTGGCGCAAGAGACCCTTGTAATGCTGGGTTTCAATCGCTTTGAAGAAGCCTTTACTGTCCAGTCCCACCTGGTCACATACCCCACAGAGGACTTCATCACTACTGATATCCGGCGTGTCGCTTCCCCAGTAAGTCTCAAAAACTGCTTTGGAGTAGGGCACCAGTAATCCCTGCTCCTGCGCAAAGAACGCCCCACGCATGGCCTTCACGCTGCTGATCGGGTGGCCCGGAGGCATTTGGGCGCGAACGCCGCAGAGCCGCTCCCAGTCCTGCATATCTTTGATGTAATAATTCAAGCGCAGACTGTTGCTGTCGCTAAACATCGCCTCGCGGGCGGCGTAAACTTCCGGGTTCACCGCATTGAACACCCCTCCCACCAGAATGGGACGCCAACGTATTGGCACCTCCAGGCGTTCCATCATCGGAATAATTCGCGTGAATGCAAAGTAAGTCCAGGGGCTGGAGCAGTCGTAAAAAAACTCCAGTTCAACGGTCACTGGCATTGGTTTTCTCGTGAGAATTACAGACCGGAGCGTAGCACATACCCTCCAGTGATCAGGTATAATCGCCCCTTTCGCGCGAGTCAGAGTAGTTAGCAATGGACGTTGATCAGTACATGGTCGAATTGGGCGTGGCCGCGCGAGCGGCGTCGCGCGTTGTGGCAGCCTCGTCTACCGCAGTGCGCAATCATGCCCTACTGGCAGTGCGCGATACCCTCGATGGCGCGCGGGCTAAATTAGCCGATGCCAATGCGCAGGACATGGAGCTGGGTCGTGCTAAGGCATTGGATGCGCCGCTGCTGGATCGCCTCGAGCTGACGCCTGCTCGCATCGATGCCATGCTGGAAGGCTTGCAACAGGTTGCAGCGCTTCCCGATCCGGTAGGGAGTATCTCTGATATGCGCACCATGCCTAGCGGTATTGGAGTGGGCCGCATGCGGGTACCGCTGGGTGTTATCGGCATCATTTATGAGTCCCGGCCTAATGTAACGGTGGAGGCAGCTAGTCTCTGCCTTAAATCAGGCAATGCGACGATATTGCGTGGTGGTTCCGAGGCGCTGGCGTCTAATGGTGCGATTGCCAAGTGCCTGGTTCAGGGACTGCAGGCGGCCGGATTGCCGGAGGCCGCCGTGCAGGTGGTGGCCACAGCGGACCGAGCGGCCGTGGCGAAGTTAATTGCCATGCCCGAGTACGTCGATGTGATTGTTCCGCGCGGTGGTAAGGGACTTATCGAACGCATTAGCAAAGACGCCAAAGTACCGGTCATCAAACATCTCGATGGGGTGTGTCACGTCTATATCGATGATGGGGCTGACGACGAAATGGCAGTGAGCATTGCAGTCAATGCCAAAACCCAGCGCTACGGTACCTGCAATACCATGGAGACCTTGCTGGTGGCTGAGTCAAAGGCAGCTGCCGTGCTACCGCGACTGGCTGAGGCCTACGCTGCTGCGGGAGTGGAGCTGCGCGGATGCCCGCGCACGGTGTCGCTTGTGTCCGCCGCAACGGCCGCAACTGAGCAGGACTGGCACGAGGAATATTTGGCGCCTGTCCTGGCGGTGCGCGTGGTGGCGGATCTGCAGCAGGCCATCGAACATATTAATACCTACAGTTCCCAGCATACGGACAGTATTGTCACGCGCGATCACGGGCGGGCCATGCGATTCTTACGGGAAGTCGATTCCAGCTCAGTCATGATCAACGCGTCTACTCGGCTGGCCGACGGTTTTGAGTATGGCCTGGGAGCGGAAATTGGTATCTCTACTGATAAGCTACACGCTCGCGGACCCGTGGGCCTGGAGGGGCTTACCTCTCAGAAATTCGTGGTGCTTGGCGAGGGGCAGATTCGCTCTTGATCACACCAGCGGCACCCGAACCCTCACTGGTAGGCGTCTTGGGCGGCACTTTTAATCCAGTGCATTACGGCCATCTTCGCTCCGCGCTAGAGTTGGTGGAGCGGCTGGACCTTGAGCAGTTACGCCTGATGCCCAGCGCAGAGCCTCCCCATAGGGCGGCGCCGGATTGCAGTGCCGAGCATCGGGCCGCTATGGTGGCCCTGGCGGTAACAGGAGAGCGGCATCTGACATGCGACCTGCGAGAGCTGAACCGCCCCGGTAAGTCTTTCACCATAGACAGCCTGATTGAGTTGCGCGAGGAGTTGGGCGCGCAAACTGGCCTGTGCATGGTGATGGGCTGTGATGCGGTGCTGGATATCCCCGGATGGCATCGTTGGGAAGAGCTGCTCGACTGGGCGCATATTATCGTGATTGCTCGTCCCGGCTGGGAACTGCCGGAGTCGGGTGTGGTGGCAACATGGCTGGCAGACAATCGGCTGGAAGATGCGGGCGCGTTGCGTCAACGGCCGGCGGGTGGGGTTCTGATTGAAGAGTTACGCCCGCTGGCGATCTCGTCCACCGAGATCCGAGCATTACTCGCGTCGGGTCGTTCGGTGCGCTATCTGACGCCTCATTCAGTGTTGGAATACATTCAAACCTACAACCTTTATCGTTAAACTGGATCGCAATCTATGAAAATTGAAGTAAACCCGTGTTATGGAATCTGAAAAACTCGTCAAATTTATCGTCGATGCGCTCGATGACCTCAAGGCCGTCAATGCGGTCACTCTGGATGTTAGCGGACTTACACACATGATGGATTACCTCGTCATTGCCAGCGGCACATCTAATCGTCACGTGAAATCGCTGGCCAACCATGTTGCCGTGGAAGCTAAAAAGCAGGAGATACCGCCTTTGGGAACGGAAGGTGAGGATGCGGGTGACTGGGTGCTGGTCGATTTCGGCGATGTTGTACTGCATGTAATGTTGCCCGCGACCCGTGATTTTTACGATCTGGAGCGTCTCTGGGAAACCGCTGAAGTCAGCAATTAATGCGCATCAGTATTATCGCGGTTGGAACCCGGATGCCCGCCTGGATTAGTGAGGGGGTGCAGGAGTACACTCGGCGTATGCCCTCTGAACTGAAGCTTCTGTGGCGAGAAATTCCCCTGTCGCGACGGGGAAAAGATATCAGTGTCCAGAAGGTGTGTGAAGCAGAAGGTAAACAGATACTGAAATCCATCCCCGCGGGCGATAAGGTCATTGCGCTGGACGTAGAGGGCCGACGACTATCTACCGTAACGCTGGCGCAGCAGTTAGACAGCTGGCAAATGTCCGGAGACAATTACAGTATCGTGATTGGTGGTCCCGACGGGCTTTCAATTGCCTGCCTGGAGCGAGCTGCTCAGCGTTGGTCGCTGAGTGATCTGACACTACCCCATCCGCTGGTTCGAGTGCTATTGGCCGAGCAGTTGTACCGGGCTTGGACAATCACCGTCAACCACCCGTATCATCGCCAGTAGTGTTTTTTGTAATCACCCAGTCTAGGTCACGCAGCCGCTTAAATGCCGCAACACTTTGATTTAAAAGATCCCCAGCTGGAATCCCGTATTTATGGTGCTCGCACTGTGATCGCGATTTGCATTGTAGTGGTGTTGCTGAGCATCGTACTGGCGCGCTATTACACCTTGCAAATTACCGAGTACGAAACCTACAGCACCGAATCTGAGCGCAATCGGGTGCAGTTGCAGCCTCTACCACCCAAACGGGGGTTGATCTATGACCGCAACGGTGAATTGCTGGCAGACAACCGGCCCACCTACATCCTCTCGGTGGTACGTGAACGCGTGGAGGATTTGGAGGCCACCGTTGCTGAGCTGCAGGCATTGTTGCCGGTTTCCGAGAGAGATCTCGAAATTTTTCGCAAAAAACTCAAACGCAGCCGTCCTTATGACTCGGTGCCACTGCGCTTGCGCCTGACGGAAGAGGAGCGGGCTCGCTTGGCCGTTAATCGCCATCGGCTGCCGGGTGTGGTGGTCGAAGCTCAATTGATGCGTCACTACCCACATGGTGATTTGTTCTCCCATGCTGTTGGCTATGTCAGCCGCATCAATGAGCAGGAGGTGCTGGAGTTGGATGAGACAAATTACCGAGGCACTCTCCATGTGGGCAAGGTGGGGGTGGAGAAGTTTTACGAAGATACCCTGCACGGAGAGGTGGGTTACCAAAACGTTGAGAGTAATGCCCACGGACGTGTACTGCGAGTTCTCGAACGCTATGCGCCCAAGCCCGGTAAAGATCTAAAATTGCATCTGGATTCCCGTGTTCAGCGCGCTGCTATCGACGCACTGGGTGATCGACGCGGAGCTGTGGTTGCCATCGATCCTCTCACCGGGGGTGTGCTGGCGTTGGTCTCCACTCCGGGTTTTGATACCAATTTGTTTGTCAATGGCATCAGTACTGCCAATTACAGTGCCTTACGAGACTCGCCAGATGTGCCGCTTTACAACCGTGCGGTTCAGGGCACATACCCACCAGGTTCGACGATAAAGCCCTTTATGGCAATGGCTGGGTTGGCATCTGGGCTTGTCACGCCAGAGTCAACAGTGCCGGATCCTGGGTGGTATAAACTTTCCGGTGATTCACGTAAGTACAGAGACTGGATTCTGCGAATTAGAGGGACAGGGCACGCCCCTCACGTGGCCATGAAGATGGCGATCGCTGAATCCTGCGATGTGTATTTCTATGACCTGGCTCGACGTCTGACCATAGACGGCATGCACGAGTATCTTTATCCCTTTGGTTTTGGGCATCGTACCGGTATCGATACGACGAATGAGCGCAATGGTATTTTGCCTTCGACCCAGTGGAAACGAGGAGCCCTGGGCGTTGCGTGGTATCCCGGAGAAACGATTAGCGCCGGTATTGGACAGGGCTATATGCTCGCCTCACCCCTGCAATTAGCCGTGGCGACTAGCGTGATGGCGAGTAAAGGAAAACGCATCGTTCCGCGCCTGGTTATGAGCGTGGACGGTGAGTCCTTGGTAATACCCGACCATGAGCCATTGTTGGCTCCGCCTGAGAATTGGGACGTGGTCTACGATGGCATGCGTGAGGTAGTGCATGGCAAGCGCGGCACTGCAAAAGCACTGGCGGCGGGGATCGAGTATGAGATGGCGGGCAAAACCGGGACCGCCCAAGTGATTGGAATCGCTCAGAATGCCGTCTATAACGAAGACGAAGTGGACGAGCGGCATCGGCACCACGGGCTGTTTATCGCTTTTGCTCCTCTGGAGGCGCCCACTATCGCAGTGGCGATTATCGTCGAGAATGGCGGTGGCAGTTCTGCCGCTTCGCCGATTGCTCGCGCCGTGATCGATACCTGGCTCGACGTGGAGCCAGGGTAATGAGCGATTACGTTCGACAGCTACCGCATCAGGGCTCCCACGACATGGCGCGTCCGCCCAGTGCCATATCACGCCTGCACATCGATGTGCCCTTGTTACTGCTGCTTCTGGTGTTGACCCTCTATGGCCTTGTCGTGCTGTACAGCGCTTCGGGTGAGAGCATGGATGCGGTAACGCGCCAGGGACGCTATTTTCTGGTCGGCTATGTGATCATGTTTCTGGGGGCCCAGGTTAGTTTGCAACGTTATGCTCGTTGGGCTCCCTGGTTGTATTTGGGGGGGGTTGCACTGCTGGTTGCGGTGGTCCTTGTGGGTGTGGGTGCCAAAGGGGCACAGCGCTGGTTGGAGGTTGGAGGGTTTCGATTTCAGCCCTCGGAGATTATGAAGCTGGTGGTGCCCCTTGCTGTAGCCGGTTTCCTTTCCGGTCGGTTATTGCCGCCACGATTCTTGCACGTGATAGGGGCACTGCTACTGCTTGCTCTGCCCGCCGCCCTGATCTTGCGACAGCCGGATCTGGGCACCGCTTTGTTGATTGCAGCCAGTGGGTTGTTCGTAATGTTCCTCGCGGGCATCGGCTGGACTTACATATTTGGTGCGGTAGTACTGGCGGTGGCATCGGCGTGGCCGGCCTGGTTGTTTGTGCTAAAAGATTATCAGAAGCAGCGTATTCTAACGATGATCAATCCGGAGACTGATAAACTCGGAGCTGGGTGGAACATTATGCAGTCCAAGACGGCCATTGGCTCTGGCGGCTGGGAGGGCAAAGGCTGGATGCAAGGCACCCAGTCGCGATTGGATTTTCTGCCAGAGAGCCACACGGATTTTATCATTGCCCTGCTCGCGGAGGAGCATGGATTGCGGGGCATCCTGGTGTTAGTGAGCATCTACTTGTTGATCTTGTTGCGCGGTTTCTGGATAGGCGTTCACGCCCAGACCAGTTTTGGTCGTATGATGGCAGGAAGCCTGACACTGACGCTTTTCGTCTACGTCTTTGTTAATATGGGCATGGTCGCAGGGTTGTTGCCAGTGGTGGGCGTGCCCTTGCCATTGGTGAGTGCCGGCGGTACTTCCGTGGTCACGCTCATGGCCGGATTTGGAATGCTTATGGCGATTAGTACTGAACAACGTAGAGTGGTGACGTGATGCCTTCACGTCTGGATCGCCCCACCAATCCCTTTTGCTTCATCAGAATGAGTTTTAGTTTATGCCGCTACGTCTAAAAGTCCTGCTCATTGTCTCTTGTTTTTGGACAGCCATTTCCTGTGCAGGCGATAACTATGGTGTTCATCCCGCTGCCCAGGCGCTGGTTGATGAGCTGGTGGTGGAAGAGAGTTTTGATCGGGGCGAATTGTTGCTGGTTTTTGCCGAGGCGGAACGTAAAGACAGTATTTTGGAAGCCATCGCCCGACCTGCGGAAAAAACCAAGCCCTGGTACGAATACCGCGAAATTTTTCTCAACAAGAGGCGGGAAGAGCAGGGCGTAGCGTTTTTTGCGAAACACCGCAAGACGCTGGACCGCGCTGAGCTGGAGTACGGTGTGCCGGCGGAAATTATCGTCGCCATAATCGGTGTTGAGACCTATTACGGGCGGGTGGCAGGAAGCTACCGCGTGATAGATGCGCTATCTACGCTGGCATTTGATTACCCTGCTCGCTCGCCCTTTTTTACCAGCGAACTGAAGCACTACCTGATACTCGCGCGCGACCAGGGCTTAGATCCAACCGAACTGAAGGGCTCCTATGCCGGGGCCATGGGCTTTGGTCAGTTTATGCCAAGCAGCTACCGTGAATACGCCAGAGATTTTGACGGCGATGGAATCGTCGATATATGGGAAAACCCGGTAGATGCGATAGGCAGCGTGGCTAACTACTTCAAGCAACATGGATGGCGCACTGGTGAAACTGTGGTAGCGGCCGCTGATGCCAGCGATGATACGCCCGAGGACGTCTTTGTTCAGAGTCGCAAGGATTTGAAACCAGAGCATACGGTCGCAGAGTTCGCCGCACAGGGCGTAGTGGCAAGAGAGAAACTGGATCCGGAAGCGCTGGCTACCGCTATGAAATTTGAACTCGAAGATGGCTATGAATACTGGCTCGGACTACATAATTTTTATGTCATCACGCGATACAACCACAGCGCAATGTATGCCATGAGCGTCTATCAACTGAGTCAGCGACTGGGCGCTAGGGTGGAGTAGTGACAGCGCACTACCTCCCGGCCGCAGCGGTCGCGCTACTTCTGCTCCTTTGTGCCTGTTCCACGCCGCCCCCAGATTTATCTGGCACCGATGTTTCCGATGTCAAACCCGAGACAAGTTCGCGCTATGCCATTACTCAGGATATAGCGCCACTGCGCCCCATCATCGCAGAAGATGTTGTCGAAGCCGCGCCCCGCCCCGACCCTATCCTTGCAGCCGGTAACTTGAGCCCCTACAGCGTCAATGGTGTCTCCTACGAGGTGCTGGAAGATCACCGAACTTACAAAGAACAGGGTATCGCGTCCTGGTATGGCGCAAAATTTGACGGCCACAAAACCTCCAACGGTGAGCGCTATGATCTTTATCAGGCCAGTGCGGCTCACAAAACTTTACCCATTCCTTGCTATGTGCGGGTCACCAATCTGAACAATGGGAAGGATATCGTGGTGCGTGTGAATGACCGGGGTCCATTCCACGCCGAGCGCCTGATCGACTTGTCTTATGCAGCGGCAGTGAAATTAGATTACATGTCCCATGGAACGGCGAGGGTGGAAGTAGAGGTCATCGATGTAGTGGGCGTCGAGGATCGCAGAGATGTAACCTATGGCGTCTACCGTTATCTCCAGTTGGGAGCCTTTGGCAGGGAAAAAGTTGCCCGGACGCTGCAGGAAACGCTGCAGACGCTCGTTTCAGCCCCGGTATTTATCTCGCCAGTTGATTCAGGCGGAGGCCTCCTCTACAGAGTGCGAGTGGGGCCGGTTGATGACAAAGAGCACTTGTTGGCGGTGCAAGAGCAGCTTGAAGCGCATGGGTATAGCATGGGACAACCATTGCCCTGAGCGCCATGCTTGTTTCGCTTCAGCGGTCCATGGGGTACCATCTTGCCTGCATAACATTTCCCACGGTCTTGTGAGTTCATGGTTAGATTAACGCTCTTCTTTTTCCTTGCAGTTGCCTCTTTTGGTGTTCATGCAGAGATGGTGGTGCCATCACCGCCCCAGCTGGCGGCCAAGGCCTATTTATTGGTCGACGCCGCAAGCGGTAAGGTGCTGGTGGAGCACAATGCCGACATGGTCCTGCCGCCGGCCAGTCTGACCAAAATGATGACAGCTTATCTGCTGGCTGAGGAAGTGCAGGCAGGACGTCTCAACGAGTCTGATATGGTGACGATTAGCGAAAATGCCTGGTCCCAAAACCCCTTGTTCAACGGCTCCTCGCTGATGTGGATTCAACCGGGTATGGATGTATCCATCGAAGACTTGCAGCGCGGTATCATCATATCGTCGGGTAACGATGCCACGCTGGCAGTCGCGGAGCATATTGCCGGTAGCGAAGCGGTATTTGCCGAGATGATGAACACTACCGCTCAAAAGCTCGGTATGACCAGTACCTATTATGTTAACTCCCACGGGCTGCCCGATCCGGACCACATGACCACGGCGCGGGACTTGGCCATGCTGGCTAAGGCCATGATTATGGATCACCCCAAACAGTACGAAATCTATAAAGAGCCCGAATACACCTACAACAATATTCGACAATACAACCGCAACACGCTAATCCTGGAAGATGCGTCTGTGGATGGTTTGAAAACCGGCTATACACAAGAGGCCGGATATTGCCTGGTTGCGTCCGCTAAGCGCAATGGAATGCGTCTGGTATCGGTGGTGATGGGAACCTCTAGTACCAAAGCGCGTAAGAATGACACCCGTAGCTTGCTGAACTATGGTTTTCGCTTTTATGAAACTGTCACAGCATTTGCGCCAATGACAGAGCTGGAGAGGCCGCGTATCTGGAAGGGCACGGAAGACTATGTGTCTGTCGGTTTGTTGGAAGAATCTATATTGACTCTCCCGCGCGGAAAGCAAGACAAGTTGGTAACGCAAGTTGTGGTCAACGAACCTCTGGAGGCGCCGCTAGCCGTGGGAGCCCGCGTCGGTACTGTTACCATTAGTCTTGACGGTGAGACAGTGTTGGAGCAGCCCCTGGTGGCACTGGAAAGCGTAGCGCCCGGAGGGGTTTTTTCGCGGGTGTGGGACACTGTTCTGATGTGGTTTACCGGCCTGTTTGGCACCTGATTCAGGCGCTGTCCAAACATAGAGATTACAATATGGTGCAAGAGCCTGAAGCCCCCAAGATTGAATTCCCCTGTGAGTACCCGATCAAGGTCCTCGGCACGAGTAGCGACACGTTTGAAACAGTCATACTGGAGGTGTTCGAGCGACACGCGCCCGGTTTCGATCGGGAAACGGTCGGTGTCAAAGCTAGCCGTAATGGTACTTATACGTCGCTCACTATTTTTATCACCGCCACGGGTCCCCAGCAGCTGCAAGCATTGCATCAGGACCTGCTGGCAACCGGCCATGTAAAAATGGTGATCTAGCCAGTGCCACATCCAGCTCCCATACTTCGAGAGTTGGGTCTTTCCGAGTATGAGCCTACGCTAGCCGCGATGCGCCAATTCACCGATTCCCGTGACCAAGACACCCCTGACGAGTTGTGGTTGTTGCAGCACCCGCCCGTCTTCACCCAGGGTCAGGCCGGCAAGGCGGAACATGTGCTGACACCGGGAGGCATTCCTGTGATTCAAGCCGACCGCGGCGGACAGGTAACTTATCACGGGCCAGGCCAGTGGGTGCTTTACCTTCTAGTCGATTTGCGCCGGCATCAGCTGGGCGTGCGCGACCTCGTTAATTTGATAGAGCGGAGCGTGGTGCAATTGCTCGCAAACTACAGTATCTGTGCTGCGGCAAAACCTGGCGCGCCCGGTGTGTATGTGGGGGAAGAAAAAATCGCTTCATTGGGTTTAAGAGTGCGGCGCGGTTGCAGCTACCACGGTTTGGCTCTGAATGTGGATATGGAGCTCGAACCATTTGACCGCATTAACCCCTGTGGGTACGAGGGCTTACGGGTGACATCAATGGCCAAACTGTTACCGAATGTCGATCTCAATCTGGAATCCATTGGCAATCAGATAATGGAAATCACGGCGGGCAATCTTGCACTATGAGCGCGACGATGCTGTGACAATAGCGAGATCAGCTTCTTATGTCGTGTCGTTGCGATAGAGAATCGAGGCACCTACAGCGCTAAATAGCTGCGCCAGTTCGGCGTAGTTAGCGTTGCGGCAGTCGACGAATGTGTCAACTGAGTTGGCGTGGCATCGCCGCTGTGCAGGCCCCTTCGAGTCGAGGATAAACGCCACCGCTTTAGGTTATAATCCGGCCCCTTTGATTTTCCGCTCAACAACGAGCGTGAATGCGGCGTATTTTATTGGAGAGCTTTGGTGGAGTCCGACAGCAAGTTAAACGCTGAAATTAATGAGAGGCGTACTTTCGCGATCATTTCCCATCCGGATGCGGGTAAGACCACGATCACCGAAAAACTGCTGTTGTTGGGTCAGGCTATCCAGGTGGCAGGCAGCGTTAAGGGTAAGAAGGGCCCGCATGCCACATCCGACTGGATGAGTATGGAGCAGGAGCGCGGTATCTCCGTAACATCCTCTGTTATGCAGTTCCCCTACCGAGAGCGCACGGTCAATCTACTGGATACCCCGGGACATGAAGACTTTTCCGAGGATACCTATCGTACGCTCACGGCTGTGGATTCAGCCTTGATGGTAATTGACGGGGCGAAGGGCGTCGAGGATCGCACGATCAAGTTGATGAAAGTTTGCCGCCTGCGCGACACACCGATTTTTAGCTTCGTCAATAAAATGGATCGGGATATTCGCGACCCTATCGACCTGCTCGATGAAATTGAATCGGTATTGAGTATTCAGGGAGCGCCTATTAACTGGCCTATCGGTATGGGTCAGGATTTCAAGGGGGTGTACAACCTGTATACCGATACTATTCATCGGTATACGCCGGGGCAGGGCAGTGTGCTGTCAGATGACCTGCGAATTGACGGTCTCGACAGCGATGAAGCGCGCACACTTTTGGGTGATGAGTATGAGAGCGTCTGCGAGGAGATTGAACTGGTGCGTGGCGCCAGCCACACGTTCGAGCTGGACGCTTTTTTAGCGGGCAAATTAAGCCCTGTGTTTTTTGGCACTGCTCTTGGTAATTTCGGCGTGCGCGAAATGCTGGATGATTTTGTGCAGTGGGCTCCTGCGCCGCTGGACAGGGATGCGATCGAGCGCACAGTGGCGGCCACCGATGCAATATTCAGCGGCTTTGTGTTTAAGATCCAGGCTAATATGGATCCGCGGCACCGCGACCGCATCGCCTTTATGCGCCTGTGTTCGGGGCGCTATCTGAAAGGTATGAAGATGCAGCATGTGCGTATCGGCAAGGAAGTGAAGATTGCCGACGCGGTGACATTCCAGGCCGGAGAGCGAGTGCTGGTGGAAGAAGCGGTGTCCGGTGACATCATCGGCTTGCACAACCACGGGACTATTCAGATTGGAGATACGTTTACCGCGGGAGAGGTATTGCAATTTACGGGAATTCCACACTTTGCGCCGGAGCTGTTTCGCCGTATTCGATTGACAGATCCGATGAAGTCCAAGCAACTGCAGCGGGGCTTGCAGCAGTTGTCTGAGGAGGGTTCCACCCAGGTCTTTGCTCCTATTACTTCAACAGATCTGATTGTAGGTGCTGTAGGGCAGTTGCAGTTTGAAGTGGTGGCCTATCGATTAAAAGACGAGTACAAGGTAGACGCGCATTACGAACCAGTGAATGTCTATACTGCGCGTTGGGTGAACTGTGACGATAAGCGTAAGCTGGAAGATTTTCGAAAGAAGGCTGCTGAACACCTGTCCATCGATGGCGGTGGTTATCTTACTTACCTGGCGCCGACCCGGGTCAATCTATCGTTAATGGAAGAACGATGGCCCGATATAGAGTTTCGGGCCACGCGTGAGCATTGAGGGTTCAGGCCAGTAGTTTTTCGATGTCTTTGGCGATTGCCTTAGGGGTGTCCTTGGGCGCGTAGCGTTTTACAACCTTTCCTGAAGGGTCGATCAGGAACTTGGTAAAGTTCCATTTGATGCCTTGAGTTCCCAGTGCGCCCGGTGCTTCTTTTTTAAGGTGTTTGAACAGTGGATCGGCATTGGAGCCGTTCACGTCAATCTTGCCGAACATGGGAAAACTGACCCCGTAGTTGAGTTGGCAAAACTCCATGATCTCGTCGTTGCTGCCCGGGTCCTGTTTGCCGAACTGGTTGCAGGGGAAACCCAGTATTTCCAGTCCTTTGGAACTGTACTCTTTGTACATCTCTTCCAGCCCTTTAAATTGCGGAGTAAAGCCGCATTTTGAGGCAGTGTTGACTACCAATAGAACCTTGCCCTGATAATCTTCCAGAGACTTGGGGGTGCCGCCGGGGGTTTGGCAGCTGAATTCGTACACGCTATCGGTCATGATCGATCTCTCAAGTTGAACATGTCAGGCCATTTGGGCCTGATGAAAATGGACCTGATCCATGAGCAGGGTCAGGCGCTTACGTTGCATTTTTAGCCCGTACTCGAGTGCCTTGAGTTTATTGACCAGGGCAGCGGCTTCCCATTTTTGATGTAAGTGCTGTTTGTGTTCATACAGGGCGTCACTCAGATGTCCTTTTGTGCGCTCATACCGCTCTGCCTGGAGAGCCGTCCACTGGTTGATGGACTCGGTGAACAATTGATATTCCCTCTCCAGCATCTCAGAAAGGGATTCGCTGTCCATTGCCCCCTCCAGTTTGGTGCGGGCGCGATCAAAGGTGGTGTCGAGAATGGCGCGTTGAACTTTAAAATTGGAGACTCGGTTTAGTTCGCTTGCCAAGCCTACGCGTGCGCTCAGTGCAATCATCCATTTGGTGGGATCCCACTGCCACCAGCGAATGCCATTGCGATAGTCCGACTGGAAGATGTGGTGATAGTTGTGGTAGCCCTCACCATAGGTGAGAAAGGCGAGGAAGCCATTGTCGCGGGCGCTGTTTGATTCAGTGTAGGGCCGGGAGCCCCAATAGTGTGCCAGGGAGTTGATGAAAAAGGTTACGTGGTGATTCACTACCAGACGCAATAGGCCGACAAGCAACATCGTGCCAATGATCTCTCCGTGCCAGATACCCAATAGCAGCGGCAAGCCGAGGTTCATAAACATGGTGAGCGCGACGTAGTGCTTGTCCTGCCACATGACAATAGTGTCGCGCTGTAAATCCCTGACGTTGCTAAAGTCTGGATCGTTCGTGTTGTATTCGCGAAGCATCCAGCCCATGTGGCTGAACCACAACCCACGGCCTGCCGAGTAGGGGTCAAGCTCGTTGTCGTCCACATTTCGGTGGTGACGACGGTGGTCAGAAGCCCAGATCAGGATGCTGTTCTGCAATGCACCGGCTCCCCAGAAGGCAAAAAACCATTTTAGCGCGGGGCTCGCTTCGTAAGATTTATGGGCCCACAAACGATGGTAACCACCGGTAATGGACATGCCATTAAGATAGAGAAAGGCGAGTGCCCAAAGCCACTGAAAACTGTCGTAACCCTGGTACATGCCCCAGAAAGGAACGAGTATCAATGCGGCAATGGGAAAGCCGGCAAATATGACCACATTGACCATATTTAGCGGTGGTTTAGTTGTATTGTTGGTCATGAGTTTAATCGTGCCTCGTATGGCCTCAAATTCTTGACTATTTTAACTTTTTTGGCGGAAAAAGTCTTTTCTTAGAGCAGTGTGCCCCGCGGGTCACACTGGGCGAGCATTCTACAGTATCATGCGGCTTCCATCCTATAGGTTGAGCCGAGAACCCCTTAATGTCTTTCCTTTCACAGTTTTCAGACTCTAGTTGTCCCTCTAAAGTTCAACCTTTTTGAAGTGTTTTTCGCCTTCACTATGATCGGCTACCACCGCTAATGAAGCACGCTGTCTTTACCCAGGGGTCCACTATGCGCCACGTGGTGGTCATGACCAGCGCTGGCGCAGTGGGTTTGTTGTCAATGTTCGGTGTCGATCTAGTCGACATGTATTTTCTCACACTACTGGGCGAAGAGGAGCTTGCTGCTGCGGTCGGCTATGCCGGCACTCTGGTTTTCTTCCTGGTGTCCGTCAGCATCGGGTTGTTGATAGCGCTGGGGGCTTTGGTGGCACGGTCAGTGGGCGCCAGGCAGTGGGATGTTGCCCGACGCTACTGTTCCAGCGCGCTGATATTCAACGGGCTAGTTGCTACATTCATCAGTGCGGTTGCATGGTTCAATCTGCGCCCCCTGCTGGAGATATTGGGAGCATCGGGGCAGACCCTGGAGTATGCGCACAGCTACGCGAGTATTGTGCTGCCTAATATGCCGATTCTGGTCCTGGGCATGAGCATGGCCGCGGGTGTTCGCGCCGTCGGCGACGCGCGTCGCTCAATGTGGGTAACGGTCCTTGGTTCACTGGTCAATGCGGGGTTGGATCCGTTATTTATTTTCACCTTTAACTGGGGGTTGGAAGGGGCAGCGCTGGCGTCGGTGGTGGCACGAACGGTGATGATGTTCCTCGCGTGGCATGTTTTGTCTGTGGTGCACAAGCTGCCTTGCAAGGTGTCGCGCCAAGAGTTTTTGTCGGATATAAAACCGATTCTTACTATTGCTATTCCGGCGGTGCTGACTAATTTGGCGGTGCCGATCAGCGGCGGCTTTGTGCTGCGCACAATGTCGCAGTTTGGTGATGGCGCTGTGGCAGGTGCGGCGATTATGGGGCGTATCACGCCGGTGGCGTTCGCGGCTATTTTTGCACTTTCTGGCGCAGTCGGTCCTATTGTGGGGCAGAATGCCGGAGCGGCACTCTATCCGCGGGTGCGTTCGACACTTACCAATGCGATCGTGTTTAACGTGCTGTATGTCGCCTTGGTTTGTATGATTCTTGCACTGTGCGCAAAGAGTATCGTAAGCGTCTTTTCGGCCAGCGCTGAGGCGGCTGAGCTGATTTTGTTCTACACCTATTTTCTAGCGGGTTCGTTCGCCTTCAATGGCATGTTATTCGTTGCCAATGCCAGCTTTAATAATTTGTACCACCCCCACTGGGCGACTGGCTTCAATTTTGCCAGGACGTTACTGGGAACCATTCCCGCCGTGTACTACGGTGCAAAATGGTACGGTCCTCGGGGTGTACTGGCGGGGGAGGCGCTGGGTGCGGTGGTGTTTGGTGTGTTGGCGCTGGGGGGGCTTGTTGTTTTGGTCAGGCGCCTTGAGCGACAACTTCCGCCCAGCACTGATAGCCCGTTGTCAGATGCAGCGGTCGCCGGCGTGGTGGAAAATCGAGTGCCACCACTCTAGGCTGCGATAGCCCGGCGGGGTAGGAGGCGCTACAGCTTTTCGAGGAATGATTGGTACTCAAGCAGGGAGATACGTTTGCGAAACTCATCGAGCTCCTGATGTTTAGTGAGTGTGTAGATGCGCTGTAATTCTTCCCCCAAACTGTTGCGAATAAAATCGGATTCGCTGAACAGACGCACAGCATCAGGCATGTATTGAGGAAGTTTGGCTTCTTCCTGAGAGTATCCATCTCCCGTTATCGGGTTGCCAGGAGACAAGTTTTGTTCGATTCCATCGAGCATGGCAGCGAGTACTGCCGCAAAGAGAAGATAGGGGTTTGCATCGGCACCCGGAACCCGGTGCTCCAGTCTTCGGGCAGTGTGGCTTCCGGCGGGTACGCGCACGGCTACGGTGCGGTTCTCGTAGCCCCAACTGGGAAAGGTGGGGGCGTGACAGCCGGACTGGAAGCGACGATAGCTATTGAAACTGGGAGCGAGAATAGCGATGGAATCGGCCATATTGAGCAGGCAACCGCCAATAGCGTTGTGTAACAAGGGTGAGCCCTTTTCTGTGCCATCGTCGAATATATTGACGCCACTTTCGTCCAGCACGCTGCAGTGAACATGCATGCCGTTGCCCGCTTCGTTTTCAAACGGTTTGGGCATGAAGCTGGCAATTAATTCATGCTTGGCAGCAACGCCTTTAATCAAGCGTTTCATCATCAGGATTTGTTTTGCTGCCAACACCGGATTGTCAACATGTTGCATGTTGATTTCGTACTGGGACGCGGCAGATTCTTTTACCACGCCGTCAAAAGGAAGATCCTGCACCTCACAGGCTAGCCGTAAGTCTTCCATCATGCTCTGGTGGTGATTCAACACATCCACCCCGTAGGTGTTACCGCCGACGGGTGAGCCACCAACAGGTGAGGGGCAGGTGTGGAGGGGAACAGTGTCGTCCCAGCGGACCAGGCTGAATTCGAGTTCGGCAGCGACAACCGGGCGCCAGCCCGCCTCCTGATAGCGGCTTAACACCTTTTTGAGTACGTGACGCGGGTCGCCCATATAGGCACTGCCATCAGCATCGAACATGGAGAGCATGACCTGCCCATGTTGGCCGCCGGCAGCCCAGGGGGTTGGCAAGAGGGATCCTTCTACAGGGCGACAAATACCATCGGCGTCACCGGAGGCGAAGACGAGCTGTTCCACGTCCCTGCCCCAAATATCCAGGCTAAGTGCCGTTTTGGGAAGCTTTAACTCGCCGTCGAAAATCTTCGCCAGTTTGTGGCGGGGGACCCATTTTCCGCGCATCACTCCGTTGCAGTCCGGGAGCAGCGCTTCAATAGTGGTGATCTCGGGATGAGCCCGCAGGAACCAATCGGCCTCAAGTGACATGCGTACACCGTAAAATGATCGGTTAAGGACACACTATCCATGGTTAAACCCCGCCACTCAATACCCTAGATGGGGCAGGATAGAGCGGCGTTAAATACTGCGGCTAAAAAACTGGCGTAACTCTGCCGGTGCTGCGGATAAAGAGGAGCTTTGCGCGTCAGGTGACCGATCCGCGTGGCGACATGTAAATACTGAGCGGGTCCGCACCAGCGGCCTGTCCCATGCAGGACATGGCGTTGAGGAAGAGAGAAAAAAGATCGGTTTGGGAGCAAACATCAAGCTTGCGATAGATGCTTTTACGGTGGCGACGAACAGTCTCAACGGCGATTCCGAGGCGTTCAGCAGACACACCCGTGCCGTAGCCACGTAACATGAGTTCGAGGACGTCTTTTTCTCGCGGGGACAACAGTGATTCGCCAAAGGTGCGAAAAGCCAGGTCGATCTGGTGGTCGATACCCGGCTGGATTAGGTTGGTTGCGGCAAAGTCGTTGTGCTCTGTGTGGCTTTTGAGCAGCTCAGAAATGGGCTCTGCTAGCAGGTAGAGGGATTCGTATTCCTCATCGGAGAACGGACCGTGATCGCCCACCCGCATCATACTCAGATTGATGACATTGCCGGCATGTAATTTGGAAAGGTATACCACTTCGTCAGAGCTGCCGGTTCGGGAGTAGTAGTCACGATAGTAGTCGGAGTCCTTTAATTTCCCCATGGCCACCCGTGAGAGGCGATAGATCTTGGATCGGGGCTGTTGCATGGAGGTTTGGTAAAAAGGGTCCTCGCGATAGGGGCCTTCCAGATACTCGTCTATCTGGCTGGTAAGTGCCTGCTTTGGAATCGCGTGATACAAAATTCTCGGCGGTAGGTCTTTGTGGTAAAGCCAGACCTGTGGGTAATCGACTTTAACCTGACCATTGACGGCCTCAATCAGAGCCGGGAAAAATCGCTCAGTGCCCAGGGCGGCGATTGCCCTGGAAATGTCGCGATTCCATTTACTTAGTTGCGATATATCTGTCATTAGACCTTAAGCTGTTTGACTGCCAGCATTTTTTATACATAGTGATCAGCCTGCCAGACGTTGTCAAACCTATGGGAGGCTTATTGCAGGAGGCAGTTGGCGCACGGCGAGGTGCAAATTGGGGTTTCCCCATGGCAACTCGTCTAACGCGGCTAAAAAGTTACCATTATTCCATATGATGATGCCACTGTGGCATTAGCCGCTTCGCCTTGATGGCATGGAAGCGTTATACTTTACGGCCCCATCGAAGGAACCTTAGATCTTGTCAAAACAGGCGGTTGGTTCAGCGCTTTACAATGAGTCGGTGCCCATGGAGTTCACGCGGGCGCTGTTGGTGCAGGCACGGACCTATAACTGCGATGTGCAGGCCATTCTTCGTGCCGCACGGTTTCCCTTTGATCCGTTGATTCAAGACATACAGACAGCCTTTGTTTCTCGCGAACAATATTCGCGCTTGTGCCTGGAGCTAATCCGAGACCTGGGCGATGAGTCCGGCGGCGTGATGCCGGATGTGCGGACGCCGGTGGGTACGACTCGTTTGATTGCGCTGAGTATGATTAACAGTTCTACCCTGGCCACGGCTATGCGCCGCGCGATTGAATTCAATGAGGTCTGTAGGGTTCGCCAGGGCGCGAAAGTTGCCAATCAACTGCTTGTTGATCGAGAAGACAAGGAGGCTATGCTGACCTACCTCTGTGAAGATGACTCCGGGGCGGTACAGCACAGTGTTTTATGTAATTTGGCTATGTGGATGCGCTTTGGTGGCTGGCTGATCGGCCAGCATATCGATATTACCAGCGCTACCTGCGCCGGGCCAAAGCCAAAATTTATGAACGGTATCCGGCATTTCTTCCCCTGCCCGGTGGAGTATGGCCAGTCGGTTAATTCTGTGACTTTCAGTGCCCGTCATCTGGATGCTGAACTGATTCGAAACGAGGAAGGCCTCTCGGAGTTTCTGAAGCTGGCGCCCTACTACATGGTGATTGAGCCTCTTTCCAGCACCCAGAGCATTACCCACCGTATACGGGAAATTCTGGGTGATGATTTTCGACAGGAGATGCCTAGTTTTGAGGAGTTAACCTCACTTTTAAACATGTCGGCACGCACTTTGCGGCGGCGTTTAGAGAAGGAGGGCACGTCCTACCAGCGCATCAAGGACAACGCCCGGCGTGATCTGGCGATTTCGATGTTGAGTCGGGACGGTTTGACGGTAAGCGAGGTGGCTGAGCAAGTGGGTTTTTCTGACCCCAGCGCGTTTCATCGTTCTTTCAAGAAGTGGACTGGCCAGTCGCCGGGTTCATATCGTTAGCCGAGCGGCCAATGGCGGCGCTTTTGCATGTCCCGGTTGTGGTACATATCCTTTAAAGGTGGTAATGAGACATAAGTCTAATCTGTGTGTAATTGCGCCAGCAAAAACTCTAAAATGCCCTCCTTTGCAACAAGCTCCGATTCTTCCCCGCGCCGATTCTTATACTCAACATTGCCCTCAGCCAAAGCGCGATCCCCAATAACCACGCGATGCGGAATGCCAATCAGCTCCATATCAGCAAATTTCACGCCCGGCCTTTCATTGCGATCATCCAGCAGTACATCGACACCCGCCGTCCGTAATCGCGCATAAAGATCCTCGGCGCAACTCGCTACCTCCGCAGACTTTTGCATATTCAGCGGCACAATCGCCAGCTGAAAAGGTGCCATTGCCTCCGGCCAGAGAATGCCTTTTTTGTCGTGGTTTTGCTCAATAGCGGCGGCCACAATGCGGCTTACGCCAATGCCATAGCAGCCCATGGTTACCGCAACGCTTTTGCCGTTTTCATTGAGCACTTGAGCATTCATCGCCTCGCTGTATTTAGTGCCCAGCTGAAAAATATGTCCTACCTCGATGCCGCGTTTTATCTGTAACTGACCTTTGCCGTCAGGGCTAGGGTCGCCGGCTATCGCGTTGCGCAGGTCTACGATCTCTCCCGCCGGACAATCTCGCTCCCAATTCACGCCGGTGAGGTGCACGTCATCGTCATTGGCGCCGCAGGTAAAGTCGGCCAACGCTGCAGCGCTGCGATCAATTAGGAGGGGAAGTTTCAGACCAACCGGACCCAACGAGCCAAATCCCGCACCACAGGCAGCACGCACTTTGTCCTCATCCGCCATTTGAAGCGGCGCGGCAACACCGGGAAGCTTCTGTGCCTTCAACGCGTTCAGCTGGTGATCTCCGCGTAGAATGAGAGCGACCAACTCACCCTTTTCCTCGCCTTCGACCACTAACGTTTTTACGCTGGTTGCAGCATCAACTGACAGGAAGCTGGCCAGTGCTTCTATGGTTTTAATCCCGGGCGTGGATACTTTCTCCAGATCGGCCCCAGGTGTTGCTCGCCCTCCCGGGGGTGCGAGTGCTTCGGCCATCTCGACGTTCGCCGCATAGTCGCTACCGTCACTGAACGCGATCGCATCCTCGCCTGAACTTGCCAGTACATGGAACTCGTGGGAAGCGCTGCCGCCGATACTGCCTGTATCTGCAACTACGGGCCGAAATTCGAGGCCCAGGCGCGTAAAAATATTCGTATAGGCACTAAACATCGTCTCATAGGTCTGATCCAGCGAGGCCTGGTCCAGGTGGAAGGAGTAGGCGTCCTTCATCAAAAACTCGCGAGAGCGCATGATGCCGAACCGTGGTCGGATCTCATCCCGCACTTTGGTCTGTATCTGGTAGAAATTAAGTGGGAGTTGCTTATAACTTTTAATCTCATCCCGCACCAGGCTGGTGATGACTTCTTCGTGCGTGGGGCCCAGGCAAAAGTCCCGCTGGTGGCGGTCCTGAATGCGCAGTAATTCGGGGCCGTACTGCTCCCAGCGTCCGGATTCATGCCATAATTCCGCCGGTTGCACTATCGGCATGCTCACTTCCTGGGCGCCGGATTCATTCATCTCCTGGCGCACAACGGCCTCCACCTTCCGCAGTATGCGCAGGCCAAGAGGCAGCCAGGTATACAGCCCTGCTGCCAGCTTGCGTATCAGGCCTGCACGGAGCATTAATTGATGGCTGATAACTTCGGCATCGGCAGGTGTTTCTTTTTGTGTAGCGATCAGGAATCGACTGGTGCGCATGAATGTTTCCGATTAATGGGTTTGCAAGAGGGCGCCTAGTTTACGTCCGAATACTCAGAGCGTACAGAGTCGTTTTGGAACGCGTGTTGCAATGTTAAAGACGCTTTAACATTTGGGAAAAGACCTAACGTTGCCATTGCGCTTTTGTTGGGTGTGCCATTCTGAGACTAAAAATACAGGGTTTTTGCGCGTCGATCGAAGAAAACACTTGTATTGTAGCGTTTCATGATTTATACATGATTTTGCAACTTGTATCATCGCTTATTTCGAGATTTCGGAAAGCGCTTAGTGCAAGTTAGCAGGGGTTTAAATTTTAAACATTAGGAAGGGTTGAAAATAATATGGCGACTAAAAAAGCAGCTAAAAAGGCTCCAAAGAAAAAAGTAGCAAAAAAGGCTCCAAAGAAAAAAGTAGCAAAAAAGGCTCCCGCGAAGAAGGCAGGACCTGCTATCAAGCAAAAACTGACCAAGAGTCAAATAGTTACACACCTGGCTGAAGATACTGGCCTTACCAAGAAAGAGATCAGTTCAGTGATGGATGCGTACGATGCATTGGTAGAGCGCAGCATCAAGAAGCGTTCAGTGGGTGAGTTCACCGTGCCAGGCATGATGAAGATCACCACGAAAAACAAGCCTGCTGTCAAAGCACGCAAGGGCATCAATCCATTTACTGGATTAGAGCAGATGTTTAAGGCGAAGCCAGCGAGTATTGCTGTGAAAATTCGTCCGCTGAAGAAGCTGAAGCAATTCGCTGCTTCCTAAGCGACGTCACTGACCAGTTTGCGTGAGCAAGCTGGTCAGTAGTTTTTCTACTACAGCACCATCAGGTGCGGGGGTTGTTTGCCCTTCTGTTTTGCTGCCGTCTGCGCTTGGCCTACAAGTCCGCATAGGGTAAAATCCGCGCCTCCATTTTTACTCCTTCTGCGCAGTAACCACCGGTGGACCCAATCCATGCCGATATATGAATACCAGTGCCAGTCCTGCCATGAGGGTATCGAGGCGCTGCAAAAGCTCAGTGATGCGCCATTACTTGAATGTCCGAGTTGCGGTGAATCTGCACTTAAAAAGAAGATATCTGCTGCAGCTTTCCGACTAAAGGGTGGCGGTTGGTACGAAACTGACTTTAAAACGGGGAACAAGAAGAACCTTGCCGGAGGCAGTGAAAGTGCTGGCTCGGGTGACAAACCAGCGTCTGGTGATTCAGGTGATAGCAAGCCCAGCGCAGGTAAGTCGAGTGACAACAAATCCAGCGAGAGCAAATCTAGCGAGAGCAAGAAGACAGGCTAATACCAGGCCCCCGACGGGCTCGGCCATCCAATCCAGACGGAATACAGAATATGCGCAGTCACTATTGCGGCGCCCTTAGTACAGCAAATATTGACGAAGTGGTTACCCTCTGTGGTTGGGTTGACCGTCGTCGGGACCACGGTGGTGTCATTTTCCTGGATTTACGCGACCGACAGGGCATTGTGCAAGTTGTTTTTGACCCGGACACGGAAGAACACTTTCGGCGCGCCGACCGTGTACGCAGTGAATATGTCCTCAAAGTGACTGGCCGTGTTCGCGCTCGTGGCGACGCGACGGTCAATCCAGGCATGGCGACCGGTGAAATTGAGGTGCTGGGCAAGGAACTGGAAATCCTCAATTCAGCCGAAACACCGCCCTTCCAGCTTGATGACTACACTAATGTAGGCGAAGAGGTGCGCCTGCAATACCGCTATATGGATTTGCGCCGCCAGGAAATGCAGGACCGCCTGATCATGCGCTCAAAAATCACCAGTGAGGTGCGAACATTTTTGGATGATGAGGGCTTTCTGGATATTGAAACGCCGATACTCACCCGCGCAACACCGGAAGGCGCCCGCGACTATCTGGTTCCCAGTCGCACACACCCCGGGCAATTCTTTGCTTTGCCGCAGTCACCGCAATTATTTAAGCAATTGTTAATGGTGTCAGGTTTTGATCGCTACTACCAGGTCGCGAAGTGCTTCCGTGATGAAGACTTGCGCGCCGATCGGCAGCCCGAGTTCACTCAAATCGACATAGAGACCGCTTTTCTCGACGAGCGGGAGATCATGGCGATCACTGAGCGCATGATTCGCGAGCTATTTAAGTCGGTACTGGAGGTGGATCTGCCCGAATTTCCGCACATCACTTACGAAGAGGCCATGGATCGCTACGGTTCGGATAAACCTGACCTTCGTATCCCCCTTGAATTGGTGAGTGTTGACGACCTGATGCAACAGGTCGATTTTAAGGTGTTCCGTGGTCCGGCGGAAGACCCTGCCGGCAGAGTGGCAGCACTGAAAGTCACCGGTGGGGCATCAATCAGTCGCAAGGAAATTGATGGTTACACGAAGTACGTGTCTATCTACGGTGCGCGGGGTCTCGCTTGGATCAAGGTGAATGACGTTGCCGCCGGGGTGGAAGGGCTTCAGTCTCCTATAGTGAAGTTTATGCCGGATGAGATCGTCGCGCAGATGATCGAGCGCCTGGGCGCTGCAGATGGTGACATCATTTTCTTTGGCGCGGATCGGGCCAAAGTGGTGAATGAGGCGCTGGGTGCTTTGCGGATCAAGGTGGCTGAAGATCAGGGCATGATTGCCCCGGGTTGGTCGCCACTTTGGGTCGTCGATTTTCCCATGTTTGAAGAAGATGGGGAGGGCAGTTGGACACCTCTGCACCACCCCTTCACCGCGCCTTCATGCAACGCCGATGCACTGGCCGCTAATCCGGGCGAGGCGCTATCGCGCGCCTACGACATGGTATTAAACGGCTGCGAACTCGGTGGCGGCAGTATTCGTATTCATGAGCGCGCTATGCAGGAATCCGTTTTCCGTATTTTGAACATTGATGAGGCCGAGGCCGAAGAAAAGTTTGGCTTTCTGCTCAATGCCTTGCAGTACGGCGCGCCCCCGCACGGTGGCCTCGCCTTTGGTCTGGACCGACTTGTTATGCTGATGACGGGTGCTCACTCTATCCGCGATGTAATCGCCTTTCCCAAAACCCAGAGCGCCGCCTGCGTGATGACCAACGCGCCGGGCGATGTCAGTGATCAGCAGATGAAAGAGCTGAATATCCGCCTGCGACAGAGCCGCACAGAGGGTGAAAAAGCCCAATAGGGGCGCAGAGGGAAACACCGGTATGGCGGGTCACAGCAAATGGGCCAATATCAAGCACCGCAAGGCAGCACAGGATGTCAAGCGCGGTGGTAATTTGGGTACCGATGGCTCGGTTGCTTATCTGTTTACGCGCAAAGGACAGCTTCATTTTACGTCGGGGGTGGATGAGGGCCGGTTGACGGACGCGGTGTTAGAGGCTGGCGCGGATGATTTGCGGGTCGCTGGGGACGGCTCGGTGGAGATGACCGCGCCCTGGTAGGATTTGCGTGCCGTCAGGTCGGCGCTGGAAGCGGCTGGATTTCTAGCGGAGGGAGGGGAGGTGACAATGCTCGCGTCTACGACCGTGGCAGTTGATGTAGGGGGTGCGGAGGCTCTGATCGCGCTTGTTGATGCACTGAAAGATCTTGATGATGTGCAGAATGTTTATACCAATGTTGATATTCCTGATCAAGTGATGGCCCCACTGCAGCTGGCCTGCCGGTAAGTTGGCTTCAGCCCGGCGTTCAAGACAGTTTTGTGCGGCTGACAATATCCACTTCCGCAGCAGTGCTATCGGTATCCATCGCGAGCCCCAATGCTTTCTCCATCAACCAGCGCGCCTGCCCCGTGTAGGCATAAATACTCGCATTCACCGAGACGTCCCGCCAATTTTCCACCGAGCAGTTGGCCATACATTCCTCGAGCGCAGCAAGATCCCGGACCAGACCGGCCAGATGGTAAGGGCCTTCGCCCGCCGCCTTGACGCTTGACTTTTTTGCTGGGGGAAACTCTCCTTCGTCGAACAGCCGGGGTTTGACCGGCACTAGTTGACCCAGATTTTTCGAGCCTCGACTCACTTCCTTTGCCGTACCACAGTTGGATAGGTGGCAGGCCAGCATCGCCGCGTCGGGCGGAAAGCTGGTGATGGTAAACCCATGGTGTTCCAGTTCCTCCTGGTTTCGCAGGTTATCCTCACACCGCGCTATCAGTACGTTCTTGGTGCACAGTGACGTTGTCAGGCAAGAGAGTGCTTCGCATACTGACCTGACGGACCCTTCAGACTCCACGACCAGACCATCGACTTCACCTGCCATTTCGAGGGTGTCGTGTTCCAGTTGCAGCAATGAACATGGTGCGAGCAGAGCGTCGATATTCACCAAAAAGCCCTGGTGATCCTCCATCCACTCACACAACCCTGCGCCGACGAAAAGCACTTTGGCCTTGCGCTGTGGAATGTCAGTGGTTGAGCCCTTGTTACGGGACCTGAGCAGTACTTCAAGCGTTTTTCGTTTGGAGGAGGCAATTTCTCCAATTCTGGTACCGGATTTGACGATGGCCGCTACCAGCTGCAAGTGCTCTACGTCTGCCTGGGTGAAGAGCCGCCTGCCAGATGGCGTTTTTTGACTGGCACCCAGTTGATAGCGTCTTTCCCAAATACGCAGAGTATCGGGCTTGACGCCGGTCAATCGCGCTACCGTGCCGATGCCGTATAACGGCCTGCGTTGCAAATCCATCCCTCGATTCTCTCTGGTTATGTCTCAACTATAAATACGCACGCCTTAAGCTTTCGGATGCTTTGCCCATGTTTTGCCCCGACTTTGCGAGCACCACAGGGCATTAATTTGGCCGCAGATGCCTCGCAATTGCGTATACACAGTGTCAAACAGGAGAGAAAAGCAATGAGTAGTTGGGCCAAAGACAGTGAAGATACCGCTCTGGATGAGCTGTTTGCCAAAGCGCGTGAATACGCGCTGCTAACAGCGGATGAAGAGAAGACTATAGACCAAGGAAAATGGGGGGCTGTTGAGAAATTGCAGGAGGTTCTTGTCAGTGACGATCACTGCAAACGCTACATTGAACAATGGGCAATGAACTTGTTAAGCCATCCACCGACTCCGGATGCGTTTGAGATTCGTGAGCTTTATTATCTGCTGCGCCGCGAGCAAGTGGGTTTGTTGGAGGGCGGCGAACAACGGGCGGCGCTGGTGGCGTTCAACGACTTGTTTGCAGCCGCCGGGTCACCGGAGGTCGATCTGCAGTCGATCGGCGCGCTGCAGCTGCCCGCTCCGCTGGTAGTAGGGCTGGCAGAAATTTTGACAGGCTCCGGCACCCTGCGTGGCGTGGCGGCAGCCCTGCATCACTGGCACAAACTCTGGTCGGTGCCACCGATTGATTTCACCGTGGACGTTCACAGTGAAACCCGGAAATTGCTGGACAGGCATCTCGGCACCTATTACGCGGCCCGTGAACAGCTTGTGAGCCACAATTTACGCCTGGTGTTTAGTATTGCTGGACGCCTTACCGGCCGTGGTGTGCCTTACCGAGACCTTATCCAAAATGGTGTGGTGGGCCTTATCCGGGCTGCGGAAAAATTTGAGCAGCGCAAAGGTTTCCGGTTCAGTACCTACGCCTACACCTGGATTAACCAGGCCGTGCAGCGCGCAATCGAAGAACTGCGAGGTATGATTCGGTATCCCAGCGGCATCAACGAAAAGGTATCCCGAATGCACCGGGAGCGGATGCACTATCTAAACGCTACTGGCACTGAACCTGATACCGCCACACTCGCGGGGCGATTGAAGATGACCCCTGATGCCTTGAGGGAACTGCAGCAGGTGGGCAACCTGTCCCTGTCGATGGATACCCCCCTGTATGGCGAGTCAGATGGAACCAATCTGGGCGAGACTATCGCCGGTGGTCCTTTTTCACCCACAGCCGCGGGGGCTGAGCAGGACTCCTTGAACCGATGTCTGATGCAGAGCATCAAGATATTGGAGCCCCTCGAACAGCGTGTGGTGATCCGACGTTGGGGGCTGGATCGGGAGGACCCCCTGACGCGCGCGGAGATCGCAAATCAGCTTCAGGTGTCCACAGAATGGGTGCGCCAACTGGAAGTATCAGCACTCGCTAAGCTGCGTGTCGAAGAGGGCGTTGTGGATGCCCATTCGAATCAGCACGAATTCGATTGTTGAGGTCAGCTGCCCTTTGAATGCTATTCCGATGAGCTGTTGGTGAGCGTCGTGGTGGGAGGGCCGTAGATGGCCGCCAGCGCCGATGATGTGCTGGGGTAGCTAAACTCAAAGCCTGAACGTTGTAACTGGGCGGGTAAAACCCGTTGACCATTGAGCAGTAATTCCGGCGCCATCTGCCCTAGCAGCAGGCGCGCAATCGAAGCGGGAACGCCCGCCTGGAGGAAAGTGCGATGGTGAGCTCTCAGCGCCTTGGCAAACTCCCGGGCGGTGGCGGGCTCGGGCGCGGTGATATTGAATGGGCCTTGTAAGTCGCCCCGTGCAAGTAGAAACCCGATAGCGCGAATGACATCCTCCCGGTGCACCCAGCTCAGCCATTGACTACCAGAGCCCAGCCAGCTGGCGACGCCGAAGCGAAATGACTTTGCCATTTCCGCCAGCGCGCCGCCGCCGCCGTCGAGTACGACACCCAGACGCAGCAGGCAAACCCTCACTCCCAATGACTGCGCAGTGAGCGCCAGAGCTTCCCAGTCAGAACAGAGCTTTTGGGCAAAGCCTGGCGTGGCAGACGAGGATTCTGTTAGCGGTTCGTCGTCGTGGTGACCGTAGTAGCCGATGGCGCTGGCACTTAACAGCACTTTTGGAGGGCGAGACAGTCGCGCCATCAGAGCAAGCAGTTGCGCGGTGATGTCCATGCGGCTGCTGACAATTTCGCCCTTGTAGGATTCACTCCAGCGACGGGCTGCAAGAGATGCCCCCGCGAGATTGATAACGGCGTCGAGTTCTTCGGTTACAGGAACCCTATCCAGACTTGAAATAAAACGGCACCCCGGCCTATCAGTGAGTGCCTGCCTGCTAAGCACAATCACGTCGTACCCGCGGGCAAGTAAACTCTTGGTGAGCGGCACTCCGATGAATCCGGTTCCGCCCGTCAGTAATATTCGCATGAACAGCTCTCCAGCATCGGCCTATCTCATTGAGTCTACGCTAGACGGAACATAACGTTGGCCCCTTCTATAGTAGTTATGCCAATTTACGATCTTTGTGCTGTTGCGGATGAGCGCTATCCAATATTCGCAGGTGGCAACCGCGACAAAGTTTGAACAAGTTTCCAAAATCATCTCACCCAATTGCTGACCACTACTGTAAATTTGTACATAATAAGAATCCATGGTACTCGACGGACATTGGTATGTCGCTCATCCTGGGAATTGATCCCGGTTCACGCAAAACAGGCTTTGGCATTATCAATTACGTGTCCGGGCGCAGTGAGTACATCACCAGCGGCGTGATCCGTCTGCCCGGCGGTGAATTGCCGGAACGATTGCGTATTATTTTTGATAGCGTGACGGAGCTGGTGGACTTGCACTGCCCACAGGAGTTGGCGATTGAGCAGGTGTTTATGGCCAAAAGTGCAGGTTCCGCGCTGAAGCTGGGTCAGGCGCGTGGCGCGGCTATTGTCGCGTGCGCTACCAGGGATATGCCGGTAGCGGAGTACTCTGCGCGGCAAATCAAGCAGTCGGTAGTGGGGACGGGTGCAGCAGACAAGGAGCAGGTGCAGCATATGGTGAAAGTGTTGCTCAAGTTGCCGGCGATGCCCCAAGAGGATGCGGCCGACGCATTGGCCGCTGCGCTGTGTCATGCGCACACGCAACAAAGTATGATCAAACTCGCTGGTGCCAAATCTGTGCGCCGGCGCCGAATTCGCTGACAGGACTCCGGGCCGCATGATAGGCAGAATCAGAGGTAAGCTCGTTCATAAGCAAGCGCCGGATATTCTGGTGGAAGTGGGTGGCGTGGGCTATGAGCTGCAGGTGCCTATGACCACGCTGTTCCAACTGCCCGCACTGGGGTCGGAAGTCTCACTGGTAACGCATTTTGTCGTCCGCGAGGATGCTCAGCTGTTGTACGGATTCATTGACGAGCGCGACCGCATGCTGTTTCGCCAACTCATTAAGGTCAGTGGAGTGGGCCCCAAGCTGGGGCTGACGATTCTGTCAGGCATGGACGCCCGCAGTTTCGTGCGCTGTGTGCAGCGCGATGATATTTCATCGTTGATTGCCCTGCCTGGGGTAGGGAAGAAAACGGCGGAGCGTCTGTTGGTGGAAATGCGCGATAAGCTCAAGGGCTGGCTGGTGGGAGCGGATTCGGCGCTGGAGCAGGCAGGGGGAGGCGCGCCGATGACGCCTGTATCTGACATTGTGGCCGATGCTGAGGGCGCACTTATTTCTCTTGGCTATAAACCGCAGGAGGCCACCCGCATGGTGACGGCCGTCAATGAAGACAGCGTTGTGGACAGCGAAGAGCTGATCCGTCGCGCTCTGAAATCCATGGCCAAAGCGTGAGGGTGGGCGGATGATAGAGACAGACCGACTGATCGCGCCCCAGGCCGAAGGTGTCGGTGAAGGTGTGGGCGAAGATGTCACGGATCGCGCGATACGCCCCAAATCGCTGGATGAGTATGTGGGTCAGCAAGTCGTTAAAGAGCAGATGACTATTTTTCTGCAGGCTGCCAAGGGCCGTGGAGAGCCGCTGGACCACACGCTAATCTTTGGTCCGCCCGGCCTGGGTAAAACAACGCTCGCCAGCATCATCGCCCACGAGATGGGGGTGGCGCTTAAAACGACTTCCGGTCCGGTGCTGGAAAAAGCGGGCGATATTGCCGCGCTGATGACCAACCTGGAACCGGGCGATGTACTGTTTATCGATGAAATTCATCGCCTTAGCCCCTTGGTGGAAGAGATTCTCTATCCGGCGATGGAAGACTATCAACTGGATCTCATGATTGGAGAAGGCCCGGCGGCGCGTTCTATCAAGTTGGATTTGCCACCGTTCACATTGGTTGGCGCAACCACGCGGGCCGGGTTGTTAACTTCGCCCCTGCGGGACCGGTTCGGTATTGTGCAGCGTCTGGAGTTTTACGAGGTGGCTGATCTGGCTCACATCATCGAGCGTTCAGCCCATATTCTTCAAATTGGCATCGACACCAAGGGTGCCGCGGAGATTGCGCGCCGGTCCCGCGGCACACCGCGTATCGCTAACCGCTTGCTGCGCCGTGTGCGGGACTACGCTGAGGTGAAAGCAGACGGACACATCACCGGTGAGATCGCCGATCGGGCACTGGACATGCTGAGCGTGGATCAGAAAGGGTTCGATCATCTCGATCGACGGTTGCTGCTGGCCATGATCGAAAAGTTTGACGGTGGTCCAGTGGGGGTAGACAGTCTCGCCGCATCGATATCCGAAGAGCGTGGCACGATTGAAGATGTGCTTGAGCCCTACCTGATTCAGCAGGGCTATATCCTGCGCACACCCCGAGGTCGTATGGTGACCCGTAATGCCTATTTACACTTCGGCCTGCCAGCGCCGGCTGGGCCCGGCGCGACCCAAAGCAATCTCGCGTTGCCACCTGATGGGGAAAGTGCTTCCTAGTGGCCGCCGTGGAATTTTCACACAAGATGCGGGTCTACATTGAGGACACGGATGCCGGCGGGATTGTATATTACGTCAACTATTTAAAGTTTATGGAGCGGGCGCGCACCGAGTTCATGCGTTCACTCGGGTTTAGCAAAGCGTTTATTTTCAACTACGACCTGATGTTTGTGGTGCGGGATGTGGCGGTGCGCTATCTGTTGCCGGCCAGGCTGGATGATGAGCTGGTCGCGACAGCCACGCTCGCACATCTGCGCGGTGCTGGCATGGTATTTCAGCAGAGCGTACGCCGGGGTGACGAGGTGCTGGCCGTGGGGACGGTTACGATTGCGTGTGTTAGCCGCACGGAAGTAAAACCGTGTCGGTTGCCGCGTGAAATGGTGGAGCGTCTGCAGCCGTTGGAACAAAAAGAAATTTAATAGGAAGGGGAACAGGCGTTGGAAGAACAGTTGAGTCTGCTGGATCTGGTGTGGAATGCCAGCTTCACTGTGCAGTTAGTGATGATGATACTACTGCTGGCCTCCATGGCGTCCTGGTACATGATCGTCAATCGCTATGTTTACTTTCGTAATGCTCGCGACGAGATGTATCGCTTCGAGGAACGTTTCTGGTCGGGGATTGACCTCTCCCAGCTCTATCGGGAGGGCAATGAAAAGGCGTCAGATGGTACCCCAATCGTGGGTATGGAAAGTATATTTCGAGCGGGGTTCAAGGAGTTCTCCCGCATGGCCCAGCAATCTGAAATCGACTCCGAGGCGGTGATTGAGGGTTCACGTCGCGCCATGCGTGTTGCGTACATGCGGGAGGAAGAGCGTTTGGAGCGGCATCTGGCATTCCTGGCCTCAGTGGGCTCTACCAGTCCCTATATCGGCCTGTTTGGCACGGTGTGGGGCATCATGCATTCCTTCCGGGGCCTCGCCAATTCCACACAGGCCACGCTGGCCACGGTTGCGCCGGGAATTTCCGAGGCGCTGGTAGCAACGGCAATGGGGCTGTTTGCCGCAATACCTGCAGTCTTGGCCTACAACCGATTCGCCTCTAAGGTGGATGTACTCAGCAATCGCTACGATACTTTTATGGATGAGTTTTCCGGCATTCTGCACCGCCAGGCCTTTGCCGTGCGCTCTCGTGATAAGAACGCGGGGTAGGGCGAGGTGGCGCGTCGCAAAAAACATGGGCCTATGGCGGAGATCAATGTAGTCCCCTACATCGATGTGATGCTGGTGCTATTGATAATTTTCATGGTCACTGCGCCGATGCTAATGCAGGGTGTGCAGGTTAATTTACCGGAGGCGAGTGCGGACCCGGTGGAGAACCAAGACAGTGAACCGGTGATTGTGTCGGTTGATGCTGCCGGCCAGCTATTCCTCAATTTGGGGCAGGAGGACCAAGTGCTGGCCCTGGCGACAATTAAGGACAGGGTCGCAGCGGTGATGCGTCGGAGCCCCGAAAAACCCGTGCTGGTCTGGGGTGATCGGGCGGTACCTTACGGTGACGTCGTGACGGTCATGGTTGCATTGCAGGAAGCCGGTGCCCCCAGTGTTGGGCTGGTCACAGAAAACCCCAAGTGAGTACCTCTGTTTACGCCAAGCCAGTTATCCCGCGAATTATCTTTCGGCCAGTCCTGGCCACTGTGTTGTTGCACGGCCTGATTATTTATCTGCTGACGGTCAACTGGACCAGCACCGAGCGGGAAATTACCCGAGCGAAGCCGGTGCCTCGGGTGATAAACGCTCGCCTGGTAGATGTGAGTGAGTTTAAGCCAACACCGAAGCCGCCCGCGGCCAAGCCCAAGCTCAAACCCAAGACGCCTGCGGTGGCGAAGCCCAAGCCCAAACCCAAACCCAAAGTAGAGCCGAAGCCGACACCAAAACCACAGCCAAAGGTGGTACCCAAGCCAGCAACCAAGGCGGAGCCCCAGCCCGAACCTAGAATTAGCCCGAGCGAACTGGCCGCAATCGCCCGCGCTGAGCTGTCCGAGTTGCTGGAGCAAGAGGCCCAGGCAACGGCCACTGCAGACGAAATGGCGGCGAGTTTCATCGGCCTCATTCAGCAGACGGTCATCCGCTACTGGAGCCGCCCGCCGAGCGCGCGCAATGGCATGGAAACCGAGCTGGCGATACAGTTGATACCTACTGGCGATGTGGTCAGCGTCACCGTCATTAGAAGTAGCGGGAATACAGCATTTGATCGCTCAGCCATTAACGCCGTTGAGAAGGCAGGTGCCTTTCCCGAATTACAGCAGCTTTCCAATGCGGAATTTGAAAAACAGTTCAGGCGATTTCGCCTGCTATTTAAACCAGAGGATTTGCGTTACTGATGAAAGTTCTATCGAGTGTTCTATTGAGTGTTGTTCTGGCGATGGTTGCAAGTATCGCGCAGGCCCAATTAACGATCGAGATATCGCAGGGTATGGATAATCCGACGGCCATCGCGATAGCGCCTTTCGCCTGGCAGGGCAACGGTGCACAGCCGGAGGACGTCGCCGCTGTGGTCGACAGTGATCTCGCGCGCAGCGGGCAGTTTGTGCCGATTGCACGTACCGATATGCTCAGCCGGCCCACTGCTCAGGCAGACGTGTTTTATCGCGACTGGCGCGCCATTGAGGCGGAGTATCTATTGATCGGGCGCGTCTCGAAGGCTAACAATGAGCTGCGTATCGAATATGACCTGTTCGATGTGCTGCGTCAGACCATCGTCGACTCTGGCGCTGAGACAGGCCCTGCGAGCACAGCGCGGATGATGAGCCACCGTGTCGCCGACGCGGTTTATGAAAAACTCACCGGTGTACCAGGAGCGTTTGCCACGCGTCTTTTGTATATCTCCGTTACACGGGTACCCGGCGGCAAGGATTATTCGCGGCTGACCATGTCAGATTCCGACGGTGCAAATCCGGTTGTGCTGCTTGAAACAAGTGAACCCCTACTGGGCCCCACCTGGTCTCCCGACGCTAAGAGTATCGCGTACGTCTCTTTCGAGACCGGCCGGCCGGCGATTTATCGACAGGAGCTGTCCACCGGGCGGCGCGAACAGCTGACCAATTTCAAGGGGCTGAACAGCGCGCCAGCCTGGTCGCCCGATGGCAAGACGATGGCGATGGTGTTGTCCAAAGACGGCAGTCCGGACATCTACCTGATGGACCTGGCGACAAAACAGTTAAAGCGGATCACCCGCCATTACGCGATAGACACCGAGCCCGCCTGGATGCCTGATGGAAACTCTCTGCTGTTCACGTCTGACCGCGGTGGCAAGCCGCAGATCTACCGCTACGACCTGCGCAACGGCTCTACCGAGCGGCTGACCTTTGAGGGCACTTATAATGCCCGCGCCCGTGTGGCACAGGATGGCCGCAATGTTGTGATGGTGCACCAGCAGGACGGCCGTTTTCATATTGCGTTGTTGGATTTAGTGACCAATCGCACGCACGTTTTAACGACTACGCAGCTGGATGAAAGCCCCAGTATCGCCCCTAATGGCTCTATGGTATTGTACGCCACCAAGGCTGGAGATCGAGGTATTCTGGCCGGCGTTTCGGTGGATGGCGGCGTAAAATTCCGGCTGCCGGCGCGCGAAGGGGATGTACGAGAACCCGCATGGTCGCCCTATTTGAGCCGTTAATCGCTGCATCAACACACTAAATTGTTAGCCACAAGTTGAAGGAAGAGGGTCTATGAAACATCTACCTGTTGCGGGTAAAGCCATTACATTGCTATTAACTGCGGTGTTACTGGTTGCTTGTGGTACTACCCAAGAGGAAAAGGACGCGGCCGCTGCAGCAGCAGCCGCCGCCGCCGCTGCTCAAGCGGCGCAGGAAGCGCAGGAATCTGCTGCTGCTGCGAATGCTATCGCTACCGTCGAACAGGCGCGCCTTGAAGAGGCGGCTGCCGCCCTCGGCAATGTGTTTTACTTCGAGTATGACAGCACCAACCTCACCCCGGAGGCCTTGGCAGCGCTGGATGCACATATTGCAGTCCTGCAGACCAGTACTGAAGATGTTCGCCTGCAAGGGCACACGGATGAGCGCGGTACGCGCGAGTACAACCTTGCACTGGGTGAGGGACGGGCGATTTCCGTACGCGACTACATGGTGGCCAATGGCATCGAGAGTTTCCGTATCGAGACCATTAGCTACGGCGAAGAGAGCCCTGTGGCTTACGGTTCGGGCGATGGCAACTGGGCGCAAAATCGCCGAGTTGTGCTCGAGTAATAGCGGCCGGTGTTTTTTTCTGTCAGTAAACTGTTGGTAGCGAGTGGATTGGTTATTCTGGCCGCTCCTGTGTCATTCACCGTGACCGCCCAGACTTATGTGGATCTTGAAGCCGAGCGCGCCGCTGCGGAGGCGGCTGGCGGTAGCGCAACTGTTCGCACCAACGCACCTACTCCCACTGATCCCTACGGAGCTAAGCCGGCCCAGGCGTATCCTGCTACCAGCTATGGTGTCAATAATGCTCCGGCTGCGTCTGGCGGTATTGCGCCAGCGTCTACTCCCGCAACAATTAATAGTCGAAACACTGCGCCAGCCGGTTCGTCATCCGGGCAGAATCTTGGTGCCTTGTTTTCCCAGATTCAACGGTTGCAGCAGGAAGTCATGCTTCTTAACGGTAAGGTAGAAGAGCAGACGCACGAATTGCAGAGACTCAAGGAACAGAGCCTGCAGCGCTACACCGATCTGGACCAACGGCTCAGCGGCGGTGCTTCTTCTGCTGCCAAAACCGGTGCAGGTGCGTCTGCAAGCAATCTGCCCCCAGCCAGCGCACCGGTTTCAGGACGCAGCGGAAAAGCTGCGCCGGAACAACCGGGTGAGACAGCGGCCTACCGCACAGCTTACGGTCTGGTGCAGGGCAAGCAGTTTGAACAGGCCATTCCGGCATTTAAGCAGTTCATACAGTCCTACCCTTCCAGTCAGTACGCGGCCAACGCTCATTATTGGCTGGGCGAACTGTATCTGGTGAAGCAACCGCCGGACCTGGAGGCTTCGCGGCAGTCGTTCGCACTGTTACTCAGCCAATACCCCGACAGCCCCAAGGCACCGGATGCCCTGTATAAGCTCGGCAAAGTGCAGTTTATGAAGGGCAATAGGGAGAAGGCCAGAGAGTATCTTGATCTGGTGATTGTTCAGTACGATGGAAAAAATAACACCGTGGTTAAACTGGCCAGGGATTTTATTGCCGAGAACTACTGAGCGGCGAACTGGTGACAAACTCTCTCCCCGTTGATGGTAACACCACACCCGATAGCCCGGATGTGGATCAACTTCGCATCACAGAAATTTTTTATTCCCTACAGGGCGAGGCACGAACCGTTGGCTTACCCACGGTGTTCGTGCGTCTCACTGGCTGCCCTTTGCGCTGTGTTTACTGCGATACCGAGTACGCCTTCAGTGGCGGTCAGATGCAGACAATAGAGGGCATTGCTGAAAAAGTGGCCGCCTATGCGCCGCGCTATGTGACTGTGACCGGCGGCGAGCCCCTGGCGCAACCCAACTGCCTGCCGTTGCTAAAGACATTGTGTGATGCAGGCTTTGAAGTTTCATTGGAAACCGGCGGGGCAATGAGTCTGGCGGGTGTGGATGAGCGCGTTGTAACAGTTATTGACCTCAAAACCCCCGCTTCCCAGGAAATGGAACGCAACGACTACACCAATATTCCACTGCTGCGCGCCCACGATCAGGTCAAGTTTGTCATCTGTGATCGACAGGACTACGACTGGGCCCGTTTCAAGTTGGATGAGTACCAGTTGCCGGAGCGGGTAGCCGATGTATTGTTTTCCCCCAGCCATGGTCAACTCACTGGCCGGGCGTTAGCCGAATGGATTCTGGCCGATAATTTGCCGGTGAGATTGCAGTTGCAGCTGCACAAATTGCTGTGGAATGACGAGCCGGGGCACTGAGGCGCATGGCGGAAAAAAAACGTGCGGTTATCCTCGTCTCTGGCGGGCTGGACTCCACCACGGTGCTGGCCTTGGCGATATCCCAAGGTTATGCCTGTTATGCCCTCAGTTTCGATTATGGCCAGCGGCACCGAGCTGAGCTGATTGCCGCAGAGCGTGTTTCCCGGGCTCTGGGGGATGTTGAGCACAAGGTCGTGAACCTGAACCTGGACACTATCGGTGGTTCTGCTCTCACGGATTTGTCCATCGCTGTTCCCGAGGTGGAAACCGAGGGCATACCGGTGACGTATGTTCCGGCCCGCAACACCGTATTTTTGTCGATCGCCCTGGGCTGGGCGGAAGTGCTGGGCGCCCACGATATTTTCATCGGTGTGAACGCTGTGGACTATTCCGGCTACCCCGATTGCCGGCCCGAGTACATCGCCGCGTTTGAGGCAATGGCCAATCTTGCCACCAAGGCGGGCGTAGAGGGCCAGAAAGTGACCATACACACGCCGCTGATGACGCAGGGCAAGGGCGACATCATTCGCACTGGCGTTGCTTTGGGAGTCGACTACGCCCTCACGGTGTCGTGCTATCAGGCCACCGAGGAGAGCCTTGCCTGTGGCAAATGCGACAGCTGCCGCCTGCGCCGGCAGGGCTTTGTCGACGCCGGTATCCAGGATCCCACTCGCTACCTCTAAACGTGGCGCGGATGTGTGCCGACAAGGGCGCAAAACTCGTTGCAAAGCCCGGTTTCTGGTCTAACCTTTTTAGAGAATCAACGCCATCGTCTCGCGCCGGTCTGTTAGGTCTAATCCATGCGGAGGAACACAGAATGTCCGAAACAGAAAATTATGATGAGGAACGGTTTACCCCACCCCCGGCAGAAGAGTTTGCCCTGGGTAAGGTTATCGAGCAGGCCAAACAGGTGATAACGGATCCCGCGGGGTTCTACCGCGCAATGCCGCGGGAGGGCGGCTACCGGGAACCAGTGACCTTCACGCTGGTAATGGCGGCAATCGCTGGCGGCATCTTCGCGCTTCTATCTATCATTGGCCTCACCGGGGCCGGTTTTGGTGGCGTGGTGGCCATCATCGTACTGCCCATCGCGCTGTTGATCGGGGGCTTCATTGTCGCGGCTGCGTTTTTCGTCATCTGGAAATTAATGGGCTCAACGCAGGACTACCAGGCCGCCTATCGCTGTGTTGCCTACTCCTATGCAATCTTCCCTGTGGTCATGCTAATCAGCGTGATTCCTTATGTGGGAGCCCTCGTGCGCACAGTGTGGGGCATCTGGTTGCTGGTGACTGCCAGTGTTGAAGTGCATGGCCGACAACAGCGTACGGCGTTGATAGTGTTCGGTATTCTGGGTGTGCTGCCGCTTTTAGGGTCTGGGTGAGAGCAATGAAATCGACCCCAAAAAGGCCGCTAGATCGGTGGGGCCTTACTTCGGGGTATTCAGAAGGAGGCGGAGGCTGCACAAGAATCATCGTCTGAATCTGCAAATTCAGAATAGCTCACGACGCCGTCGCTCGAAAGCCCATTAAGACTGCGAGAGAGTGAGCAATCCTTCCGGGTTACAAGCTCCAGCCTGCTGATTCCCTTAGAAAAATGCCTTGAGTTTTCATTCGAAATCCGTACTATACCGTGCTCCTTCTGGGGCCGTTAGCTCAGTTGGTAGAGCAGTTGGCTTTTAACCAATTGGTCGATGGTTCAAGTCCATCACGGCCCACCATTTTCAAAGGATGCCCCCGTTAGCTTGCACTAACAGGGCGCCCTCTTTCCGACACCCCGTTTTGATGCACTAATGTCGGGGTTGGTGTGTGATGAGCGATGCTGCGGACAACTATCTTCTCGCATGCATAAATCACCGGCCCGCACTGCGATAAACCATTTAAAAGCGACCGGCCGGGTATGCGGATATTCTAAAGTAGAGTCGCGATAACGCGTTTGAATAACAGTTGCGCGAGCGGCTAATTCGACAGATTCACGCCCCACAGTTCACACCATCGTCATCAGGACTCAATATCCAGCGGACGATAATAGTCCTTACCCTGGTTTATATATTCCCCCATGAGTTTCATAAAGCTTTCGCCGGCAGAACCCTCTTCAGTCAGCGTGAGGTTCTGGCGAATAAAATTAACACTATCAGGGTTCAACTCTCGGGCTTTTTGCCAGTAGTGCTCAGCTTTTTCACTGTACCCATGCTCGCGAAATAAATTGCCAAGTCGGAAAGCAGCATCTGCTGAAAGCTGTTCGGGAGTGTGTTGGCGGATATTACCGGTCACAGTCTCCGCAGATTGAACGTGCACGCTGTCTGGGCCTTTGGCAATCCAATCCTTTAACGCCGGCGAGTAAACGTCGGTGCCGAACGAGATCTTATGGTCACCATCGCCAATCTCATGCTGCTGGGAGTAGGTGCCTTCATCAATGCGGACGATCCTTCCTTCCTCGTCCACCCAGGCCGCAGACGGCACATTCACAAAGTTAAAGGCACTGCTAATGATGTGATCCGGATCAACCACCTGAATATAAGTCGGACTCGCCGCATCGAAAATCGGGCCGGCAACCGCTTCACCGCCAACGTCCTCTGCTGCACACAGGATTACAAAATTGGGGTCGTTAATTTCTTCATAGATACGTTGCCACACGGGCACGTCAAGAAAGCATCCTCACCAGGAGGACCAGGTCACGATCAGGGCCTTTTTGCCCTTCAGATCTGCCATGTGGACAACCTGCCCCGCGCGGTCAGTGACTTCAAAATCTGGCGCCATCGCATCGATCATCATGCGCTCACGCCTGGCGGGTATTTCAGCAAAACTCCAGACCCTGGAATCTGTATCTGCCACATAGGTTTGGCCGAGCAAATCCGCAAATGCGGTCAGGTCAAACCATTGTTCTCCACCGCGTTCAACGAGCAGGGATTTATCAATGGGGATGCACAATTCGGCGTAACAAACACCCTCGGGCTTTAGTGTGAATCCGTTAATCTCAGGGAGGTGCTCCGGTCGGATCAACAGACCATCGCCTTCACCCACCTGACTTAAGGTTATATTGCGCCCTTGGCACAATACGGTGGCGCTGCCCTCAGGATGAAGGGGCTTTTCTTCGAAGGGATGCCGAAGGTCCGGGTGTGCCATCATGGCGTCCGACATGGTCATACTCCTGACTAAATATCCTGTCATCCTAACGCTATATCAACAGTAGAGGAACTCTTTCTGGCGATGGCGGACACGGCTCGCCACTAAGGTAGGTCGGTGAGGTGTAAAAAATAAATACATCCCCGTTATCTTAACTACCGCTCAGGGAAGATTTTTCGCCAGGTTGGAGCGGGCCATCGTCATAAACTCACGCCGCGTGGTGGCCTCAGCAAGCGTATCGCGCACGAATATGTCGGCTTGACCGTTAGTGTCGTCGGGCACCAAGTTTGACGCTGCAGAATAATACGCGATTTAGTGTCCGTTGGCGGACACCGAGTGCAGGTTAGATCCGCCTTGGCCTGCCAAGACGCCAGTGCTGGACACGCAGACCACTTCTGTCCAGCTACACGCGGATATGATCAGGAGCATAAGGCTGGGCAAAATGCTGCGTCGAATCATGACTAGGATGCGAATAGGGGTTTTTCGATTAGTCATGTTGATCCCTCGGGTGGCACTGCCTCTAGTGAAGACGGCACCCACCCGCTTAGCAAGTGTCATTTTATCCATGAATTAAGCAGCGCGAACCGGCCGAAACGGCGGCATCGGATTTTGGGCATACGTATTCCCTTTGATCTTTTGACATGGTATCGTCTTGAAACTAATAACTAGTAGTCGTTAATTTGGCGCGCGAAGAACCACTATCGCTTTCTGTCAGGACCTTTACCACCGGCAAGGATTGCCACCCCAGATTTGCGGCGTTGATTGCAGTGTAAACCTCGGCTGATAGCCCTTGCTAATCGCAGCAGGCAGGGCCTAGCCGGTCAAGTTAAAAATATGAGAAACAATCAGAGAGAGTGGCTATGTCATTGATAATAAAGCTATTTAAAGCATCATTGTTCATCTTGGCTCTGTTCTGGCTAGCCGGTTGTGTGCAGACTAAAACGACACCCGGTTATGCCAAGGCGGGTGATTACATCGTATTGGGGTTGGGCGGCGTAGAGCGCAATGCCAACGGTGCGGTATCGCTCAGGCCGACCGACCTCACCATCACCCTCACCGATGCCAATAGTGTGGATCATGCGTTGAAAGCGCGGTATGTATTCAAGTCCTATGTGGATTACAGCACGTGGATGAACGCCGGTATTCTCAATGGCAGCGAGGCGCCTTTTGGGCTGACGGATATGGTGCCGTTTGATGGCGGCTGGTTTGCAGTGGCCCCATTGACCTATCCCGGTCTTTATACTTCTCCGCTGCCTTTGGCCGTTGGTCCGGCCACGGTTTCTATCACATCGCCCAAGCTAACCAATATTGCCAGCTCAATTCAAGAGGGCGATCTGAGCGCCATTCCGATTGATATCATTGCCGGTATTTCTCCTCACGATAATGATTTTCAGGGACAGTTTTTTACTTATGTCGACAGTGGCAGAAACTTTGTGATTGCCCCGGATGACCTGACCGGTATTACGGACGTCGGTGGTGCTTTTCTGGTGATCAATTACAACGATGATAGCTTTTTCAATTCGGGCGTAGAGCCAATGGCGGTACCGTCGGATCACAACCCCTTTGTGCAGTTGAGCTATAACCATGTCGCCAATGGCGATGGCACGGGTACGCTGTATGTCACGCTGCTCAATCCCGCAGGTTTTAAGACGGTGGCAACTGCATCGCAGAACTCTTCATTGCTGTCGAGTCTTACGGTGAAATTGATGTACTTCCCAGCTGGAACTGAACTGGAGGTAGCCGCTGCCAAAGCGAGTTTTAGCATTGATACGGCTAGTAGCTATTACATCGGTATGGATGGCGCCGTTCTTTCGGGCATCACTCCTGTAATGACGCATATTGCGGATTTATAGGTCGTCCTCGTTAGGCAATCCTAAGCTAACGCTTCGACATGTAATGAATATCTTCAATAATTCAGATTCGATATTTTCAACTGGCCAGCCAGTAAACCGAAATAATATGAGAGGAGCCTCCCCAGTGAGCGTTCAGTCCTTCAATCCATTTGTTCTTTTCTTTACCACGGCGTGTCTGTTATTTGGCACAGCGGCGCAGGCTGACGAATTCAGTGTAGCGCTATCGATTACAGTCTCTGGAGTGACTTCCGGTTCCGGGAGTGGTTCCGGTACCGCTTCGCTTGATACCAACACCGGCGCGCTCACCATGAATCTCAACTCGACGACCGTCACGGGGTTTACCGATACATCGGTGGTGACTGTGGCTACCGTTACCGGCACCTACTCCACCGGCTTGCTCAGTTCTGTGAGTGGCAATAGTCAGCTTATCAGCTGCACCAATAATGGTGGGCTGGTCAATGGTTGTAACAGTATCAACAGTGATTTTGGTGCTGAGTTCTTAACTGACCCTATTGACTTTGACCTGGCGTTTAATGGCCAAACGGTTTTTACTGTGACGGACAATAATTCCGGCGCAGTTATCGAACAAACGTTTACGCTTGTCGCTGGAGGTGCTCCGCCCCCTGGACCACCTGCCACTATTGACCTGACTTCCGGCGGCCCAACGCAGTACACGTTTGACCCGGGTAACGGTCAACTCGTCACCCTGTTTATTTCAGCAAACTCCGGCAGTGTCACACAGGGCAGTTCTGGCCTGGGTAACGATACGGGTTTCGCCGATGACGGCGCCATTGACAACTACGCTGTGGGTAGTTCCAGGGAGACGCTCACTTTCGCCTTCACTGAGCCCGTTGTGCTTGCTAGTGTGGCGCTGGATTTGTTCGAGCCTATAGCCACCAGTGAGCGAGCAGAACTGTCTTTGGATGGCGGAAACGTGACGGTGATTGACGAAAACAACGCCAGTCGTACCGGTGGTGACTTGTCCAATTGGGAGTACATTGTTGGGACGGAGGTGACATCATTTACACTGGGTTCGCCGGCTCGCAGTGGAATTATCGGTGATACAACCTTTCGCGCTAATTCACTGATCGTATCAGCGGTAGCCCCTGTAGATAGCGATGGTGATGGATTGTTTGACGGGGTTGAAACGAATACCGGGATATTTGTCGATTCCGGCGACACCGGGTCAGACCCTGGGGCTAATGATACCGATGGCGATGGCGTTTTAGATGGCGCTGAAGTACTCGCCGGTACTGATCCCAATGTTTCGCAACGACCCTGCGACGTGGATCCCGTTCCTGGGCTGAGCGTTGGTGATGTGCTGTTATTACAGCGGCATCTCTCTGGCATTCAGGCGCTTTCCACCAACGCGCAGATCTTTTGTGATCTGGATTTAGACTCCAGCCCAAGCCTTGCCGACCTGCTGACGTTACAGCAGCTCCTGATTACGCCGTAGTATCTGGTTGGCCCCCGGGTTATCTACTTGGGGCCCGCCGCTGGAGCGCGCCAGAGCGCTGGTTCTAAAGCGAGTCAGCCGCCTGCATATGCTGCGTCATTTTCTGCAACATTTGCGGCAGCACAGCATCGGGAATATTGTGTCCCATGTCGTCATAGATCACCAATTCTGAACCCTCGATCATCTCCGCTGTATGCGCTCCATGTGGCGGCGGCAATAAGGGATCTTCCGCCCCGTGGATTATCAGGGTGGGACTGGAAATAGATGAAACGTCGGCAGAGCGATCACCGGTCTTGAACACTGCCATTAATTGCCGACCCATGGCCTCCGGATAAAAACCGCGTTCCACCATGGCCGCTCTGCGTTCAGCGGCGCTGTCGTCGTCTGTCGCCGTTCCAATTAGAGCTTGGGAGGCTTCTGCTGTTGGTGGAGGTAAGTGCGGCGCTCCGGTTGTGGACATGATGGAGACCAAACTTCGAGTGCGGTCCGGGTAACCAGCAGCAATCACCTGCGCGATCATACCGCCCATGGATGCGCCAATAAAATGCGCGTCG
>TARA_R110002072_G_scaffold125857_2_pt1 | contig 58629 bp, 42 predicted proteins | sample TARA_R110002072 | Tara Oceans TARA_R110002072 (sample SAMEA4397118) | marine metagenome | biome: Polar Biome; feature: [SRF] surface water layer (ENVO:00010504); material: water (ENVO:00002006), including particulate matter (ENVO:01000060) such as... | depth 5 m | reverse complement strand
ACTAAACTAAAACCTTGTTAATCTTATGATTTACAAGGTTTTGTGATTTTTAAACCATCATAAGAATTGATTTAATATGGTTTAATTCGGTTCACAATTCGGTTAACACTTTTAATTTTAAAAAAGTGTTAACCGAATAAATACTTAAAACACTGTAATTGAGATAGTTAATTTGACTCTCGTCTAAGCAAAAATGTTTAATTTAAAGACGATAACTATGCAATCACAAAACACATTTAGCCTACTATTTTGGGTGAATGCTTCTCGAGCAAAAAACAACACTGTTTCAGTATATGCTAGAATTACTGTAAATGGTAAAAGAGCAAACATTAGTTTAAAGAGAAAAGTAATTCTATCTGAATGGGATTCTGTAAAAGGAAAAGCTAGAGGAAACAAACAAGAATCACGATTATTAAATCGGTATTTAGATCTGGTGAAAAACCGAATTTACGAAGCACATGATCAACTTTTAAAAGAAGAAGTATTCGTTTGTTCACAATCTATTAAAGCTCGTTTTTTAGGAGAAGATAACGAAGAATATTCATTACTCACACTAATTGATTATCATAATACTCAAATGAGCGAGTCATTAACCTATGGCACTTTAAAAAACTATTTTACTACCCAGAGATATATCAAACTGTTTCTAACCCAAAAAAGAAAAACACAAGATATTTATTTATCAAGACTAACCTATCGTTTTTTAGTTGATTTTGAAAGGTTCCTTCGCTCCTATGTTCCTACAGACCATCAGAAACAAATGGAAAATAACACGGTAATGAAACATATCCAAAGGTTAAGAAAGATGGTCACATTAGCATATAAAATGGAATGGATAGACAAAGACCCTTTTATAAAATTTAAGCCTAAATATATTAAAAACGAACGTGAGTTTTTACGTGAAGAGGATCTTCAAAAAATCATCAATAGAGATTTCGAATTCGAAAGATTAACATTGGTCAAAGATTTATTTCTATTCAGCTGCTATACCGGATTATCATATATAGATGTCATGAACCTCAACCACAATCATATTGCTATTGGTATCGATGGCGGACGTTGGATAGTTACAAACAGGCAAAAAACTCATAATAAAGTCAAAATTCCACTTTTGCCAATGGCAAAAGAACTGATTCAAAAATATGATGGCCACATAAAAACAAAAAATACCAACACCCTATTTCCAAATATTTCAAACCAAAAGTTAAATGCTTATTTAAAAGAAATTGCAGATCTGTGTGGGATAAATAAGAACCTAACTTTTCATATCGCTCGTCACACATTTGCAACAACAATAACCTTATCTAACGGAGTTCCAATTGAAACCGTTTCAAAATTATTAGGACACACAAAAATCACCACAACACAAATTTATGCCAAAGTAATAGAAACAAAAGTCAGTCAAGATATGATGGAATTAAGTTTAAAAATGGAGAATAATAAAAAAGAAAATATCAATAAAAACGACGCTATAGGCTAAGAATATAGAAAACAGATCTTATAAAAAGAAAACTCAAACAAGAAAAGGTGTAATAACTTCAAAAGATTAAAACAGATAGTAAAGTATAGTGGTTTTTGTTTCATCATTATAAAATTTGAATTAGTTAATAACCTGTTTTTTTTATTTTGAATTTATGCACGGGTGTAACCAAATAATAGGTAATTAGGTTGCCCCGTGTTTTTAAAAAAAAGTAAAAAAATACAATCGTCCTTATATCTTAAAATCTATTTTTTTTAATAGTAAAAATAAGAAGCTTTGTGCCTTATCTTTCAGTTTTTCTCTTAAAATAGAAAAAGCTTTCACCATATGATTCTCTACAGTGTTTACAGATATATTTTTATACTCAGCAATCTCGGTATAGGTTAAACCATCACGCTTGCTCAATAAAAATGTTTCTCTACATTTATTGGGTAGCTGTGCAATTTCTTTTTCTATAAGTGTTTTAAGAAGTAAAGTATCTTTTTTGTCTTCCGTTTCATAAAAAGTGTCCAAACCTTCAATATACTTTTTTTCTAGAGCAGAAACAGCAGTATGCTTTCTATAAGAATCTACAAACTCATTATAAACAGATTTATACAAATAGTTTTTTATAGAAATATCTTCAGACAATTTATGACGTCGTTGCCATAATTTTACAGTAACATTCTGCACAATATCTTCACTTTCAAAATGATCTCTAGCAAGATTATTAGCATAGATACAAAGACTATCATAATAAAGATCTACCAAATACGCATAAGCATTCTCGTCGCCTTTTATAAGCTGTGAAACAATATTCGTTTCAGTAAGTTGGTCTTTTTTCAAAAGAATAAATGATATTAATTTAATACAAATTTAATTTTTTTTTAACAAAAAATAGTGGTGTTTAAATTTCGCTTCGTTATAAAGGTATAAATGTATATAAAAATAATGAGTAAAAATATAGAAAAACTAATTGTAAAGTTCTTAAACAAAGAAGCCAATTTCGATGAGCTTCAACAATTAGAGGTATGGATTTCCAACCCCAATAATGAAGCCTTGTTTTTAGAATTTATAAAAATCAATGCTTCGATTAACAAGTCTATGAACAAATACAATAAAGTAAAAGCAAAAGAAAATATTATCCGCCGTATAAAGAAAGAAAAAGAAATAGTTGCAAATAACTCAAAACGAAGTTTAAGTTACAAATATGCAGCTGCAGCTTCAATAGCTCTAATAGTTTCATTAACCATACTCTTTAACAAAAACTCAGATCAACAACAACTTGTAGAACCAATTATTGTAAACAACCAAATTAAACAAGGTACAGACAAAGCAATTTTAACCCTAGAATCAGGAGAAGAAATAGCATTAGTAAAAGGGGTGGATGTTAAAATATCAAATGCAACCAGTAACGGAAAAGAAATTATTTATAATAAAGAAGCGGCAGCTAACAATAAAATTGCCTACAACTATTTAACAATTCCAAGAGGTGGCCAATACGAAGCCACTTTATCGGATGGTACAGTGATATGGTTAAATTCAGAATCACAATTAAAATTCCCCGTAAGTTTTCAAAAAGGAGCACCTCGTTCAGTAGAATTAGTTTACGGTGAAGCATATTTCGATGTTTCATCAAGTACAAATCATAACGGAACAACATTCCTTGTAATCAATAAAAATCAAAAAGTAGAAGTGCTAGGTACAGAGTTCAATATCAAAGCCTATAAAGATGAAACAAACATCTACACAACGTTGATAGAAGGAAAAGTAGCCGTAAACTACAAAAACACAGGACAAATACTAAAACCCAATCAGCAAAGCATAATAAACACTAATACTAACAAAATTAGTATTACAGAGGTAGATACATATAATGAAGTCGCTTGGCGAAAAGGTGTTTTTGCATTCAAAGAAAAAACTCTAAAAGAAATCGTTAAAGTGTTGTCTAGATGGTATGATGTAGAAATAGAATTTAAAAATAAAAAAATAGAAGAAATAACCTTTAATGGTGTCTTAATAAAATCTCAAAAGTTAGAAGACATCTTAGAAACAATAAAAATAACAAATCAAATAAATTATACAATCAATGGAAAAAACATAGCAATTGAATAGAAAAAAGAAGAGACAAAGTTCGGAAACTCTCACATAACTTCCCTTTATCCCTTTAAGAGTATTAATTAAAAAAATAACTAACACTATACAAATTTATGAAAAAAACAGGTAAAAACCAGTTTTTCTACTATAGAAAAACATTACAAAACCTTATGGTAAGAACATTCTTCTTTTGCTTCTGCGTATCGGTCTTCAGTTTAACACCAAATAGCATTTTATCTCAAAATGCAGAAATTAAGATCAATAAAGATCAAATGGTAACTGTAGATCAAGTCTTCGACCTTATTAAAGCGCAAACAGACTATACCTTTATATATCGATCAGATATGTTTAAAGGCTTCCCTAAAATTCAACTTAAAAAAGGGATAATTAAAGCCAATAAATTGTTAGAAATGAGTCTTTTAGTAAATAATTATGGATTTAAGATGCTTAAAGACAATACTATAGTTATAAATAATAAATCTATACTTAATAAGCTAAATCGTTTGCAAATTCAGATCAATGGTAGGGTTACTGATACTCTTGGGAATCCTCTTACAGGAGTAACGGTCCGCTTAAAAAGTAAATCAAAAGGAACAGCTACAAATTTTGAAGGTATTTATAATATAAAAGTAATTGGCAAAGAAAGTATCTTGGTATTTAGTTCTATTGGTTTTGAAACTCAAGAAGTTCAGGTTAAGGATAAAACTGTTATTAACATAGTGTTAAAAGAAGCAACAAATCAACTTGAAGAATTGGTTTTAGTGTCTACTGGTTACCAGACATTACCTAAAGAAAGGAGGACAGGCTCGTTTTCTAAACCAGATATGAATGTAGTTCAAAATCGTACAAGTAGTATGGATGTTACGCAGCGTTTAGAAGGTCTTGTTCCTGGACTTTCAATAAATAAAAGTCCAGGAGCAGGTTTAGACCCTGTATTGATTAGAGGATTGTCTAGTGTTAGTCTTTCTAGTACTCCATTGTTTGTTGTGGATGGAATACCAATAGAAAATGTAGGAACAAATCAATTTGGATTGCCTCAATCTGGTATTATAAATATAAACCCTCAAGATATAGAAGATATTACTGTGTTACGAGATGCTACAGCAGCTTCAATTTGGGGAGCTAGAGCAGCAAATGGAGTTATTGTTATTAATACTAAAAAAGGAAATACTTCTGGAAAAGTTCAAGTTCAGTATGACACTTTTACCACCATGGAAGGCACTCCAGATATGAGGTACTTTGATGTACTTAATAGTAAAGAATTTATTAATATCGCTGAAGATATTTTTGATCCAGTACGTAATACTTACGCAGATGTTACCTCTTTTGGAACAAGCGGTAATGGAATACCACCTCATGAACAAATTTTGTATGATAACAATCGTGGGGTTATTAGTAATGCAATTGCGAGAAGAAAATTAGATAGTTTAGGATCTATAGATAATAGAGATCAGATTGAAAAAATATGGTACCGACCATCAATACTGACTACGCATACACTTTCTGTATCTGCTGGTAAAAAAGCCTATTCGTTTTATGGATCAGGAAACTATACTAAGACGCAAAGTAATCGTCCTGCAGATAAAAACGAAAGGTACAAACTAAATTTAAGACAAAATTTTGAATTAGGTAAAAGAGTAAAAGTAGATTTAATAACAGATATTACTTATCAAGATACTTACAGTCCAAATAATATAAATGTAGACAGCCGTTATATACCCTATCAGCTTTTTAGAGATGCAAACGGCAACAATTTAGAAATATCTCATATGACAGAGCTTAATGATGATGTGAGAGCAGATTTTGAGAATCAAAGTGGTCTCGATTTGAGTTATAATCCACTAGATGAGGTAGATTATCAATACAATAAAAATGTTACTAAAAACTTTAGAAACATTTTAGGAATCGATGTAAATCTTATTGGAGGGTTGTCATTTGTTGGTAGATATGGTTACAGTACAAATTCAATTGATATAGAGAATTATGAAGACCATTCCACAATAAATTCTAGACTTGAGGCTTTAGAATATACTGTTGTTAGTTCTCCTGGAGCTGCTCCACTATTTGTAGTTCCCATTACTGGAGGTATTCAAGAAACTAATAATGTTAATGGGGAAACTTGGACCATAAGAAACCAATTATCTTATTCAGAAAATTGGAATAATAGAATACATCAACTAAATATAATTGCTGGTCAAGAAGCAAGAGAACAATTTTCATATTCTAGGAGAAGTAGAGTAAGAGGCTATGATGATAGACTTCAAACGTATGCCAACTTAGAATATTCTAGCTATGCAAATACTCCATTAGGGAGAACTATTTTAGGAAATGTAATTAAACCCAACGTTTACGCAAATTATCCTGGGTTAGGAAACATTAGTAGCCTTGCAAATCTTATTAATGAACGAGAAGTAGGAAGAAGTGAAACAACCACTAGGTTTACTTCTTATTACGCAAATGCGGCTTACACTTACAATAAAAAATATTCGGTGAGTGGTAGTTTTAGAAATGATCAAAGTAATTTATTTGGCTTAGACAAATCTGCTCAAAATAAACCAGCATGGAGTGTAGGCGCAAAATGGGATATTAGAAAAGAATATTTTATACAAAATGACTGGCTAAATAGCTTATCTTTAAGAACTACTTATGGTATTTCTGGAAATTCACCTAATCCTGGATCTGCTGCTTCTTTCGATATATTAGCTCCAACTGGAAGTACTTTTTTTCAAGGAAAAACAGGATTACTTATAACCACACCTGGAAATAGAAAACTGAGTTGGGAGAGCACTGCTACAACAAATGTTGGTTTAGATTTTTCTTTATTTGGACGAATTACGGGTTCTATAGATTATTACAATAGAAAGACTACTGATCTTTTAGGAGCAATTCCAACAAATGGATTTACAGGCTATAATTCTGTGATTGGAAATCTAGGAGATCTTGAAAACAATGGTATTGAGTTAAGTTTAAACACTCAGAACGTAGCGTTCAATGATTTCTCTTGGAGTTCTTCTATAAATGGAGCTTACAACAAAAATACAATTACGGATCTTAGAGTATTAAATGCAGCGACTTCTGGTAATGACCGTGTAAATAATATATATGTTACAGATTACGCTGCTTATGCTGTGTTTGCTTATGATTATGCAGGGCTTGATGCGAATGGTGATCCACAAGTAAAATTAGCAGATGGTACAATTGTTACAGATCCAGACGCTACCGAAGTAGAAGATATAAAATACATGGGAACTTCACTACCTAAATGGACAGGAGGTTTTGGAAATACATTTACCTATAAAAACCTTTCTTTAAATGTAAATACCATATTTAATTTAGGCCATGTACTAAGACGTGATGTAAATACATTTTATTCAGGTACTAGATTAGGAATTGGTAACAGTTTTGTTAATGGAAACATTCATTCAGATTATTTAAACAGATGGCAACAAGCAGGAGATGAGGAATTCACAGATATACCAAGACGGGTAGATGTAGAAGATGGAGCAAGAAACACTAACTACTATGTATATGGTGATAATAACGTAATAAGTGGCTCTTTCATTAAAATAAGAGACATTAATCTTATTTATAATTTACCTTCAAGTATATTGAAAAACTTTAGTATAGATCAAATTACTTTGAGAGGTCAGGTTTCTAATATATTATTATGGACAGCTAATGATTATGGGATTGATCCAGAATACCACAGTGGTAATGGTTCAAATGCTGGTTATAGAAGCATTCCTCAAGGGAAAACAATCACTTTTGGCTTAAATGTAAAATTTTAAAAAACAATTCTTATGAAACTTATATATAAAATTCACTATAAAATATTCATTTTTTGCTTCAGTATTCTTGTGCTAAACTCTTGTTCAGATGATTTTCTTGAAATTATCCCAAAGGGAAGACTTGTTGCAGAAAACACAGAAGATTATGATAAGATGCTTTACAATTTAAAGTTTGTTAACTTGTCAAATACCACCAGTCAAGTAGTAATGGGCGATGAAGTTGCTGCTGTAAACCCTTATTTTGAAGGCACAAGTTTACGTGTTCAAAGGCTATTTAAATGGGAGGCTGTTATCTATGAAGCAGATGAAATTTCCAATGAACTTTTAGTACCAATGGAGCAGCTTTATATTTATAATAAAATAATAAATGAAGTTCCTGAGTCAAAAAACGGTTCTGAACAACAAAAATTGGCTATACAAGCAGAAGCTTTAGCAGGAAGAGCGTGGACTTATTTTTTGCTGATTAATTATTTTGGTTTGCCTTACAATGAAGCAACTTCTTCTACAGACTTAGGGTTTCCTATTGTAACAGAAGCAGATTTGGTTAGAACAGATTTTCCAAGAGCAACTGTAAAAGAAATATATGACCTTATTATTAAAGATTTAACAACAGCTATTCCTAATCTACCTGTAGAAACAGAAAATAGAATGAGAATGTGCCGTGATGCAGCCAAAACATTATTAGGGAAAGTATATCTTTATATGCAAAAAAATGCAGAAGCTCTTCCTTTATTAAATGAGGCATTAACTCGTGTAAAATCTGGTAATATTGGAGTAGGCGTAGGATTATACGATCATAATTCAAGTTATTCTGCTCCGCTACTTGTAGAAGATTTTGAAAACATATATGCAAAACAGATTGCTAACAATTGGGTCAATAGAGCTAATGAAATAGTTATTACTCCAGAAACTGCAGCACTGTATGGAAGTACAGACAAACGTCTAGAGCAACAATATTCACCTAACATAAGCTCTGGCGCTCCTTATTTAACACCTGGAGTCTTACGAAGAACTAGAGGAAGCTCTCAAACACCAATAGGAGTAAGAGTGCAAGATCTATACTTACTAAATGCAGAGGTAAAATGTAGACTTAATGATTTATCTGGAAGCATTACCGTATTAGAAGACTTTAGAAGACACAGAATGCCATTAGTAGATGCTAAAGTTCCTGCTGCAATAGCAGGAAATCAAACAGCTTTATTGGAATTTATTTTTGAAGAGCGTATCCGTGAGTTTGCCGCTTTTGGAGAACGTTGGTTTGATCTAAGAAGACTTACTGTAGATTCTCTTATTCCTGTGAATGTAGAAAGTGTTACACACACACTTTATGATAATTCTGATGGATCAGTTGAAGATACTTTTCAACTTACTAAAAATCGTTTAATACTTAGGTTTCCAGAAACAATTTTATTAACAAACCCAGATTTGCAAAACAACGATTAATTATAATTATACAGGGTATTTGTTTTTAGATAAACAAAGAAAACAAATACCCTTTTTATAAAAACACAATATGAAAAAAGTACTATTTTTATTAGTTTTTCTATGTAATGTAGCAATTATGCTTGGCCAAGGAATTGAGTTTTCAGAATTAACACTTGACCAAGCTATCAATAAGGCAAAACAAGAAAATAAATATATTTTTATCGATTTTTACACCAATTGGTGTGCACCTTGTAAACTTATGGATAGAGATGTGTTTCCTTTAAAAGAATTAGGAACTTATTTTAATCCAAAATTTATAAATTTAAAAATAAATGCAGAAAAAGGAGAAGAAGGGCCTATTTTAGCTAATAAATATAGCATTAAGGCGTATCCGACTTTTGTAATATTAGATAAAAACGGTGACCTAGTTCATATGTTTGCAGGTGGTATTTTAGATGGAGAAAAATTTATCAATAAGGTAAGAGAATCATTTAATCCAGAAGTAGCTTTTGGTACTTTAAAAAAACGTTTTGATTCTGGAGAAAGAAGCAAGAAATTACAATCTGCTTATTTACAATCTTTAATAAATACCCATACTACAAAAGTAGATTCTTTAGTTAATGAATTTTATGACAATCTTAATAAAGAAGAGAAAATAAGTAAGGAAACTGTATTTGTTTTTGAAATGTTTACGCCTCTTGATTCAGATAGGTTTAATTTTTTAGAAAATAATCGAAATAAATTCAGAAAAGTTGCAGGTGCTAAAAAGATAGATTCAATCTTATTGAGTAAATATGAGTCTTATTTTATAACTATTGTAAAAGGTTATTCTCAAGATACCTCTATTGAAGAATTAGATAAAGTAAAAAATCATGTAGAAACGCTTGGTTTATCCAACTTAAAAGCATTCCCTGTTTTTGAAGCAGCAGCCCGATTAAAATTAACAAAAGAAGGAAAAGAAAATGTTCTTAAGAAGGTTCAAAATACCATTCCTAATTTGACCAATAATGAAAAAGATATAATGTTGTTTTTTATAGTTCCTGGTCTTAAAAAGATTTTAACGCAACAAGAGAAAGAAAATTTAATAGCGCTTGTTAGTGATGAGAATACTAAAGGATATATAATTAGAAGTGCAAATTAGTTTTTATTTAAAATTAGATTAAAGAGTATACAACTGAAATCAACTTAAGAATTTATAAAATTTGAATTGGGTTGTAACATTCAGCAATGAATGATATCACAAATAATTCAAAAAAAAGATAAAAATTTCAATTAAGTGAAATTTAAAACACAACTAGAACATTTCTAAAAAAAATATCATTCAATGAAAAAAAATATTTTTATAGCGTTCTCATTATTACTAATATTGGGGTCTTGCAAAAACAAAGAAGAAAATCAACCGAAAGAAAATACTTACCTAATAAATGGTAAAATGGAATCATTAGAGCCTGGTTCTATTGCAGTTTTAACCTATAAGCAAAATGATTCTACGATTACAGATACCGCTAGCATAGAAGATGGCGTATTTACTTTTATAGGAAAAGTAAACCATCCAGCAAATGCAACTATAAGTGTTCGTCATGGAAAAGCATTTCCTGAAAAATATGGGGAAAGAGATATCTATAATTTTTTCATAGAAAACTCCACAATGCAACTTTCTGCTAGTAATTTAATAAAAGAAGCTAATATAAAAGGATCTGTGCTTACAGATGAATCTATTGAAATTGAAAGTCAAATATCTCCTTTAACCGATGAAATAATTGCCCTTTTTAAAAGGATGGACAACAGAAGTAAAGAAGAAAAATTAATTACGTATGATACAATTCAAATATATGTAGATAGTATAAAAGTAGTAGCACATAAGTTTATAACCACACATCCAAATTCTTATGTAGCTTTACAACGATTTTCCCGTCACGAAATGCCTAAAAATTTTGATCCTGTAACAGCAGATAAAGAATTTAATGAATTGTTTGATGAAAACTTAAGACAAACACCTACAGGAAAAGCCATTGCCAATAGAATAGCGATAGCAAAAAAATCACAAATAGGTATAAAAGCAATTAATTTTTCACAAACTACAGTAGATGGTAAAGATTTTAAATTAAGCTCTTTAAGAGGAAAATATGTACTTATTGATTTTTGGGCAGCTTGGTGTAAACCTTGTAGAGCAGAAAATCCTTTTGTACTAAAGGCTTATAATAAATATAAAGATCAAAATTTTGAGATTGTAGGCGTATCATTAGATGCAGATCAAAAATCTTGGGAAAAAGCTATTCAAAAAGATGGACTTCCTTGGATACATGTGAGCGATCTTAAACATTGGAAAAATGAAGTAGCAATACAATACGGAGTTAGTTCTGTGCCTGCAAATTACCTTATTAATCCAGAAGGTGTAATTATAGCCAAAAACTTAAGAGGGGAGGCGCTTACCGAAAAGCTTTCAGAAATATTTGACAAGAGTTAATATAAACTACCTTTTTGGTTGATATATAAATGTAAGGTTATCTGGTAATTTGGATATTCTAGATTTCTTTTATTCCTTATTTTACTACAAAATAGTATAATTTACAGCTATAAACAATTAAAGAATAAACATGAAAAAAATAGTTTTTCCATTGTTATGTATTTTATTCTCGTATGTAACTTTTTCGCAAAAGCCTAAAAGTTATGTTACAAATGAGCTCATAATTAAGTTTAAATCGAACTCAAATTATAACTCTAAAAATGTATTACGAAAGCAAAAATTTGAACATAAATTTCTAGATTCTTTGAATGAAAAACTAGAAGTTCAAACAATTAAACTAACAGGTAATAAAAAGAAAGGAGAGACTTATATTCTAAAATTTAAAACAAAACAAAATTTAGAGTATCTAATAAAAACATATCGAGCAACAGATCAATTTGAATATGTTGAGTCAAATTTTATTGGTCATGCTGGGGGAAAACGAGGATTAATACCAATAATTCCTAATGATAACTATTTTTCAAGACAATACGGATTGTATAATGACGGTACGTTTAGTTTATCTCCCGCAATAAATGATGCAGATATTGATATGGATCTTGGCTGGGATATAGAACAAGGTAACTCCAATGTGATTGTAACTGTTTTAGATAGTGGTGCAAAATTAGATCACCCAGAGTTTAATGGACGAATTTGGACAAATACGAATGAAGTTTTAAATGGAATTGATGATGACAATAATGGTTACATTGATGATATAAGAGGATGGGATTTTGCTAACAATGATAATAATGTAATCGATGATCATGGACATGGAACAAATGTTACAGGTATTATAGGAGCCAATGCAAATAATAATATTGGATATGTTGGAGTAGATTGGAACTGTAAATTAATGATTTGTAAAATTTTAGACGAAGATGGTTCAGGTTATTATTCCTGGTGGACTGATGCAATATACTACGCAGTCGATAATGGAGCAAAAGTAATCAACATGTCTGTGAGAGGTACTGGATTTTCGTATAGCATGCAGGAAGCTATTGATTATGCATATAGTAACGGAGTGACAGTGGTAGCTTGCATGATGAATGAAAATAATAACGTCACTTATTATCCCGCTGGCTATAATAATACTATTGCTGTTGGCGCAACAAATCCAAATGACGAACGCTCTTCTCCGTTTTTTTGGGATGGTAATAGCGGAAGTAATTACGGAAGTCATATTGATGTTGTAACTCCAGGAAATTTTATTTATGGATTAAATTATCAATCAGATACAAACTACAACTCTTATTGGGGAGGAACTTCTCAAGTAACACCTTTAGTTGCTGGTTTAAGCGCTTTAATCTTAGCCCAAGATTCGAATAATTCACCAGAAGGTATCAGAACGATTATCAGAAATACCGCAGAAGATCAAGTAGCAAAATCATCAGAAGATGTTTTGGGTTTTGATATTTACTATGGCTATGATAGAGTAAATGCTTTTCAAGCATTATCAAATATATTAAGTGTTAATACTTTTAATAATTTGGATAAAAAAATTTTGCTATCTCCTAATCCAATAATAGCTGGTAGTCTTTTAGAAATTTCAAACTTAATAAATGGTGAGAATGTTATAAGTTTTACAACACATTAGGTCAAAAATTACAAAGTAAAAAAATAATCACAGAAAACTCAAAAAGCAATATTCAACTTATAGGTTTTAGTGCTGGAACTTATTTTCTAAGAATAGAAAATAAATCAAAAAATACGTCAAGAGTTAAAAAGTTGATAATAAAATAACTGTAAAAAAAACAAGGGGGTTTAATCTATACATTCAATAAGAAAAAATATCAATAGATTATAAAACACCTTGAAAAAGAATAAAATTTCATTTATGAAAAACAACAAGATTCAAAGTTTTTTAACCTGCTTAGTGCTGTTTAACTTTCAGGTTATCAATAGTCAAGAAGTAAATATTAACACTGTTAAACCTGCGGAGTTAACCTCAGGAAAACTTGTAAATGGCATGCATTATTATATTAAGAATAATAATCACCCAAAAGGCAAAGTTTCCTTTTATTTTGCTCAAAATGTAGGTTCTATTTTAGAAAATGATAAGCAAAAAGGATTAGCACATTTTTTAGAACACATGGCTTTTAACGGCACGAAAAATTTTAAAGGAAAAACGATGGTGCAGTATCTGGAGAAAAATGGTGTTCGATTTGGTAAAGACATCAATGCCTTTACCATGTACGATAAAACAGTATATAATATTAATAATGTTACCGCTAACCACGAAAAATTATTAGATTCTATATTATACATATTGTCTGATTGGTCTGGTGGATTAACATTAGCAGATAATGAAATAGATAGCGAAAGAGGCGTAGTGAGAGAAGAATGGAGAACGCGCTACACACCTATAAAAAGAGCACAAGATTCAGTGAAAAATTTAGGATTACTAAAGGGATCTAAATATGCTTTAAGGTCTCCAATTGGCACTATGGATGTGATTAATAATTTTAAATATAAAGAATTAAAAGAGTATTATAAGAAATGGTACCGACCAGATTTACAGGCTATTATTATTGTAGGAGATATTGATGAACAAAAGATGGAAAGGAAAGTTAAAGAGATCTTTTCAAAAATACCATTGCCAAAAATAAAAGCACAACGGCCTGTCTTTAAAGTTTCTTTAGGAGATTCTTTAACGTATTTAACCATAAAAGATAAAGAAATAACAACATCAACAATCGAATTTTACAGTAAGCACACTAAAAATACGGACATAAGTATAAAAGATGAATTAAAACAAGAGTTAAAAGAACAGTTTATAAATAAAATTTTAAACCAAAGATTTTATCAATTATCAGAAAAGGCTTCGAGTCCAGTTTATAGTGTAAGATTTGGGTTTAATGAAATTGTTAGACCATTACTGGCAACACAAATTAAATTAGAACCGAAGAAAGATAGTATTTTAACTGCGCTACAATTGGTTTTTACAGAGGTAAGCCGCTTTAAAAAATTTGGAACTACCGAGAAAGAATTTGCAGAAGCAAAGACTTCGTTACTACGAAATTTAAGAAATGATCTTCAAAAAGAAAACTACAGCAACATTTACCTAGCTATAGAACTGTATAAAACTTTTTTTAAAGAAAAGCCTTTAACAGATTATAAGTGGAAAGCACAATTTCAAATTGATGTTTTAAATGAGTTAACAAATGAAGATTTAATAGCTTATTATAATAATTATGAAAACGACAATGGAAAAGTTTTAGCAATCATTGGTTCAGATAAAATTAAGTATCCAATAAAAGAAGAGGTAGAAAATGTCATAAAAACAGTAAAAACATCAAAATTAAAGCCTTTTAAAGATGTGATAACTATACGTAAAAATTTAATGAAATTAAATTTAAAAGGTAGCCGCATTTTAAATAAACAAACTCTAACAAATGATGGAATATTGTATGAATTATCTAATGGAGCTAAAGTAAAATGGTATGCAAATTTTAAAGATTCTTCAGAGAAAATGATACATTTTAACGCCTTTAGCCTTGGCGGACGATCATTATTAAAAAAAGATGAGCTTTCTAATGCATTTTATGCCACAATGGTTACTCAGGCTTCTGGTGTTGCAAATTTAAACCAAAAAGAACTTAGATCTTCTGGAGAGGTAATTACTCCAAAAGTAGCAATAGATCATTATGAAGAAAGTTTACAAGGATATGCATCATCAGAGAATTTAGAGAAGTTATTTAAAGGAATATATTTAAGTTTTGAAGCACCAAGATTTGATGAACAAGCTTTTGAGAAAACGTTACAAGATCTAAATAGATTTACTTCAATGTTAAAGGGAAGTGTGCAAAGTGCATTAGTAGATTCTTTAGAATTGGCAAAAAACGGTTATAGTGAAAGAGAAGTGCATTTTGGAAAAGACATGCTTGAAGAATTATCTCTTGATAAAGTAAAGACTATTTATTTAGATAGAATTAAAAATGCATCAGATTTTACATTTGTATTTATGGGTAATATTCCTGAAAAATCATTTGAAACTTTAATTCAAAAGTATGTTGGTAGCATCCCAGGAAAACATTCTCAAGAGAATTTTATAAAACAAGGAATGAAACCTGCTGTAGGACTAAACAAGGTGCATTTAAAAAGAGAAATGAAAACGCCACAAACATCAGTACATATTCATATTGCTGGAGATACAGAGTATGCTAATAAGAATCAAGTTTTAATTAAAGTAGTAGAACAATTATTAGCAAAAAAATACTTACAAAGAATAAGGGAAGAAGAAGGTGGTACGTATGGAGTAAAAGTAAGAGGAAACTTACAACATATTCCTGATGATGCATACACTTTAGACATTAGTTTTAACTGTAATCCAGAGAAGACAGATGTGTTAGTTCAAATTGTTTATGAAGAATTGAAAAAATTAGAGAGCACAATAAATTTTGCTGAACTGTCAGAAGTTAAAAGTGGGTTGATAAGTGAACTTCAAGGAAAGAAAAAATCAACTCAATACTTTTTTGATAGGCTAATTGAAAGTTTAAAAAATGATACAGAATTTTGGAGTGATGAAAAAGTGATACATCAAATAAAACTCACCAGTATAGAAGATGTGAAAGCTTTTGTTAAAAAAATAAATAGAAAACAACGTATAGTGGAAGGAATTTTATCTCCAAAAAGTTAAAAAAAACTCAATTGTTCATGCAACAGAATATAGAAAAGTGTTGTACAATCTCCAACTCTTTTAATTTAAAGCATTAAATATGATTAAAAAAATAGTAATAGTTTTTGTTTTGTTTTTGTCTCTTACACAGGTGATAAGAGCACAAATACAAGACCCAGTAAAATGGACAACATCTGTAGAAAAAGTATCAGATTTAGAATATACATTAATAACTAAGGCAACTATAGAAGCTGGTTGGCATTTGTACTCTCAAATAGTTCCTGAAGGCGGACCAATAGCAACCAGTTTTACTTATGATAATAGTAGTAAAAAGTTTAATGTAAAAGGAAATACCTCAGAAGAAAAAGGTCATACAATTGATGATCCTATATTTGGTATGAAAATTAAATTCTTTGAAAACCTAGCTATTTTTAAGCAAACAATAAAGCTAACACAAGCTGTTTCTAAAATAAATGCAACGGTTGAATTTATGGTTTGTGATGATACACGCTGCTTACCTCCTACTGAGGTTGATTTGGTTTTTAATCTTTCTAATAAACCTATACACATCTCTGAAAATGAAACTAAACAAACTAGTGTGTTAACAGCAGCAAAAGTATATAATTCAAATTCATCCTCTAAAAAAGGTCTTTGGGGCATCTTTTTTATTGCTTTTATATCAGGATTTGCAGCCTTATTAACACCTTGTGTGTTTCCAATGATACCTATGACAGTTAGCTTCTTTACCAAACAAAGTAAAACCAAGGCAGCAGGTATTAAAAATGCAATTATTTTCGGAATCTCAATAATTGTAATTTATGTATTACTGGGTATTTTTGTAAGTTTATTATTTGGTGCAGATGCTTTAAATGCTTTGTCAACAAATGTGTGGTTTAACATAATTTTCTTCTTTTTATTATTAGTTTTTGCAGCTTCCTTTTTAGGAGCGTTTGAAATTATGTTACCAAATTCTTGGGCTAATAAAGTAGATTCTCAAGCAGATAAAGGGGGTTTAATAGGTATCTTTTTCATGGCATTAGCTTTAGCAATTGTTTCTTTTTCTTGCACAGGTCCTATTGTAGGTACCTTATTAGTTGAAGCTGCTGCAGGAGGTAGCCAAATAGGTCCTATTGTTGGTATGTTTGGTTTTTCTTTAGCAATCGCATTGCCTTTTGCATTATTTGCAGCTTTTCCTGGTTGGCTAAATTCTTTACCAAAATCTGGAGGATGGTTAAATACTGTAAAAGTAGTTTTAGGTTTTTTAGAATTAGCTTTAGCATTTAAATTTTTATCTAATGCAGATTTAGTATTACAAGCTCATGTATTAGAAAGAGAAATTTTTATTGCAATTTGGATTGCCATATTTGGGGTATTAACTTTTTATCTTTTTGGTAAAATACAATTATCACATGATTCGCCCATCAAACATATTTCTGTAGGTAGATTAAGTCTTGGTTTAGTTGTATTATCATTTACTATTTATATGATTCCTGGTTTATGGGGAGCACCTTTAAATTTAATTAGCGCATTTCCACCACCTCAACATTATAGCGAGTCTCCATATGGTGTTGGTTATACTCAATTAAGTAATGCTGGTGGAATATCAAAGACAAATATTCCTGATGGAGCACATTTAATGGCTCCTCATAATATTTTGGCATTTAATGATTATGACAAAGGATTAGCTTATGCAAAAAAAATAGGCAAACCAGTAATGATTGATTTTACTGGGCACGCTTGTGTAAATTGTAGAAAGATGGAACAAAATGTTTGGGTTAAACCAAAAGTTTTAAAATTGCTTAAAAATGATGTAGTACTTATTTCGCTCTACGTAGATGATAAACGTCCTTTAGCAGCAGAAGATGTCATAGAATCAAAATTAAGACCTGGCAAGAAGTTAAAATATATTGGTCAAAAATGGAGCGAGTTACAAACCATAAAATACAAAGCAAATACACAACCCATGTATGTTTTAATGGATCATGAGGAAAAGAATTTAATAGATCCTGTAGCCTATACGCCTGATGTAGATGAATATTATACTTGGTTAAAAAAAGGAATTAATAATTTTAAAGATTAGCCTATTCATTAGGGTTGATTTATGATTAGGTAGCATTGCCTTAATTGTAGCCACTTTTAAAGTAATGCTTTAAATCAAATAAAAGAAAAAAATAAATTGAACACAAAAATAGATTTAGAGTTTTTTTTTAGCCAGTTTAAAAAAAACACAGTTGGTATAAATCAGACGTTTAATTCTCCATATGGAGAGCAAAAGTTAATGTATACAGATTGGGTTGCTAGCGGTAGGCTATACACTCCTATTGAAGAAACCCTACAAAAAAAAATAGGCCCCATGATAGCTAATACACACTCTTTCTCTAGCGAAACAGGAAAAATGTCTACCTATGCTTACAAATATGCACGCCAAATTATTAAAGAACACGTAAACTCAAATAAAAACGATGTACTAGTGACAGCGGGAACAGGCATGACTGGTGTGGTCTCTCGGTTACAACGAATAATGGGAATACGATGGCCAGATGTTTTTAAAGATAAAATTACAATTCCAGAGCAAGAAAGACCAGTTGTTTTTATCACTCATATGGAACATCATTCAAATCAAGTATCTTGGATGGAAACTATTGCTGATGTGGTTATATTAGAGTGTGATGAACAGAAATTAATAAATACAGGAAAGTTAGTAGAAGCTTTAGAAAAATATAAAAAAAGACCACTTAAAATAGGAGCATTTACAGCCTGCTCTAATGTTACAGGTATTATTACACCTTACTATGAGCTGGCAAAAATTATGCATCAACACAATGGGTATTGCTTTATTGATTTTGCAGCTTCAGCTCCTTATGTTGCTATTGATATGCATCCAAAAGACCATGAAGAAAGGCTCGACGCTATCTTTTTTTCACCACATAAGTTTTTAGGAGGACCGGGGACTTGTGGAGTATTGGTTTTTACTAAAGAATTATACAACACAAAGAGTCCAGATGTACCAGGAGGCGGAAATGTAAAATGGACAAATCCTTGGGGAGACTACGCGTACTTCGATGATATTGAAACGAAAGAAGATGGTGGTACTCCAGGTTTTTTACAAGTTATAAGAGTTGCTTTAGCGATCAAACTAAAAGAAAAAATGGGCATTACAAAAATGGCTGAACGTGAAGCAGCATTGTTAAAACTTTGTTTTGATCAACTAAAGAAAATAAAAGGGGTATATATTTTGGGCGATAATAGTGAAAAAAGAATTGGTTGCGTTTCGTTCGGAATAGAGAATATTCACTACAACTTAATCGTAAGATTGCTAAACGATAGATTTGGAATTCAAGTAAGAGGTGGGTGGTCTTGTGCAAGCACATACAGCCATTATTTATTTGATTTAAATCGAGACACATCCAAAATAACTACTGATAATATTGACCAAAAAAACTTAACAATCAAACCAGGTTGGGTACGTTTGTCTTTGCATCCTACAACAACAAATAAAGAAGTTCTTTTTATTTGTGATGCTATAAAAGAACTAAAAAAGAATATTGACTTATGGAGTAAAGACTATAAATACAATAAAGAAAATAATGAATATGAATACAAGTATGGCAATGACATGCTTGTGATAGATCAAGTCAAAGAGTGGTTTCACAACTAAAATTTAATAGATAATTATGAACAAGGTAAAATGTTTAATTATTGGCTCTGGAACAGCTGGTTATACAACAAATACCTATCTAGATATTAATATGCAAATAGATGAACTTTCAAAAAATAAAAGAATAAAATATATGATATAAAAAAAATGTAAAAAATACCATTAAAAATAAAGGTTGAATGTTAAGTCTATAAAAAAATCACCTTTATGATGTTTATCCCCCCCCTTTTTTTATGGTAAAGAATAATTAAAAGTAGGTAAAGAATAATGATTTTTTGTTTCATCATTGTTATTATTTGAATTAATAAAAACCTGCTTTTTTTTATTTTTTAAATCAGGCACGGGTGCAACTACATTTTTAATAGTTATCAAGTTGCCCCGTGTTTTTTAAAAAAAAAATGAAAAAGAAAACCTCATTATTGTTTTGAAAAACTGCTACAAACTAATCAAAGAGTTGCAGTATAATCTTAAAGCGCTAGAATGCAAGATAAATAACATCCATTGTTTTTTAGAGCAGAGTGTTAAGCTATGCAAACAGACACTAGAAAATTTAAGAGAATACGTAAAAGACTATTCATTTAATAATCAATCCGAAGAAATTGAATTTTACAAACACATAAAACCTAAAGTGTTGAGTTATTTAATATTCTATGTAGAACAATTAAATATAGAAACGAAACGTACAAAAGAAGGTAAAAAAGAACAGGTAAAATACCTCAAAAAATTAATTTCAAAATTTCAGAACTATTTCAATAACAATTTAGAATTGTACCATTACTACAAAAGTAATGCAACACATTTAGACGAGCAATACTTTATCCGAAAGAATAAAACCATTCGTTTAAATATAGAAACCTACCATTACTTTTTTGACAATAAATTCTCTACAAATTACGACACCACAGTAGCTACAATCATGGCATATATAAAACTGATTAAGTATCTAAAACATGAGATAGCCAAACTAAACAATGAACATCAAAGTATGGAAACTATTTCACCCTTTCAAAAAGAAAAACAACTCAATTGGACAGGCAGTAAAACAGATTTAGTAGAGCTTATTTACGCGCTGCAAAATGTAGGTGCTATCAATAGTGGTAATGCAGAAATTAAAGACATTGCAGTTAGTTGCGAACAGATGTTCAATATAGATTTAGGTGATTATTATCACAGTTTTGTAGAAATGCGGAATAGAAAAATCAACCCTACAAAGTTTTTAGATAAATTAAAAGATAAACTAATACAATACATGAAGTCTTTAGATAAATAAGTATCTTGAAATCAAGCAACATATTGCTCTTTATAGTCTATAACTGTGTTTAATTAGCAATATATTACCTATAAATAAAATTTAAAAAAAATATCATATTCATAAAATATAGCACCCAAATGGGTGCTTTTTGTTGTATTACACAAATAATTTCTGTAAAAAAAAAGACCCAGTATAGGTACAACGTATGAATAAATCAAAACAATCTGTGTCATTTTTGCAAAACGAAAGTCAAATTAACTCAAAGAAGCTGTTTTGAACTTAAATATGTTCTGCAGCTTCTTTTTAAAAAACATCTCATAATGGCAGCAACAATAATTACTAAGATTATCATTGCGGGGAGGAAACGTCGTGGCAAATGCAAAGCATTTACGAATACCAAAAGATTAAAATAAGAATGCATGAGTAATCTCATAATTAAAAAAAATCTATAATAAATAAAATTTAAAAATAGTATTCACAATCTAAACCCGACCTATTTTATTTTTAGTAAGAATTCAAGTTTTACGGAATTCAGAGAACCCAAAAAGCTTGCGGTCTGGGTTCGAAAATGAAGTAAAATTTAGAATTAAAAAAAAATAAAAGTAAGTCTTGATTTTTGAATACTTTTTATCAAGAAAAAGTATTAATAAAAAAATTTAAAACCACCTAAAATGGCAGCAACAATTATCACTACAGAAGATCTTAGAGAATTCAAAGAAGAATTATTAGAAGACATCAAAGCAATGATCAATCACCAATCAGGTTTTGCACCTAAAAAATGGTTAAAATCTCCAGAAGTTCGAGATTTACTAAGCATCTCTCCAGGAACATTACAAAACTTAAGAATCAATGGCACACTCCCCTACTCAAAAGTTGGCGGAGTCATTTACTACGATTACGAAGAAATTCAAAAAGTACTCGAAGAAAATAGAATCCACAACAAATTCTAATGTCATTGCGAGGAGGAAACGACGAAGCAATCTCATCATAATAAACGAAATATTATTCACAATAAGAGTCTAAAATGCCATAGCATCTGGCAAGTGAGAGTCAATAGTTTGAAAATGGCATAAAAGAAAAGCTGTATAGCACTGACTATAAGGTAGCAATAAATTAAAATAAAAAGACAATCAATAATAGTATTCAGATTCTAACCCGACCTATTTTATTTTTAGTAAGAATTCAAATTTTACGGAATTCAGAGAACCCAAAGAGCTTGCGGTCTGGGTTCGAAAATGAAGTAAAAAGTAGAATTCAAGAAAAATAAAAGTAAGTCTTGATTTTTTGTTTCGTTTTGCATCAAGGCAAAATGAAAAAAGATATAGTTATGCAAAACGTAAATTACATAAAACACCTTAAAGGAGTTTTCATCCAATTCTCAAAAGACAATCGATTAAATCCAACACACATTAGTTTGTACATAGCATTATTCCAAATTTGGAACAACAACCGATTTTTAGAAGAATTCTATATCAATCGCGAAGAAGTAATGCGTTTTTCAAAAATAGGGTCTAAATCTACCTATCATAAGTGTATTAAAGACTTAAGTCATTGGAAATACATTGTGTATTATCCATCACACAATCCATACAAAGGCAGCAAAATTAAGATGTTCAAATTCGAGACAAGTAGTGGACAAGCACTGGTACACAGCAATACCAAAATCGAGACAAGCAGTGGACAAGCACTGGTATCTATTAATAAACATATACAAACTAATAAAAACAAAAAAAACAGTATTAAACTTGACCAGCCAAAAAATGAAAAAGAAGTAATTGATTTTTTCAAAAAAGAAAATTGGCCAGAAATCGAAGCACAAAAATTTTACAATCATTACCAAGGCATTGGTTGGAAAGTGGGCGGAAAAACAAAAATTGTCAATTGGCAGGCAACAGCAAAAAACTGGATGATAAAATCCCAAGAAATTTTGTCAGTTCGAGCGCAGTCGAGAACAAACCAAAAAGAAGTTAGCCAAAATATGGACAACCTAAAGACAAGTAAAAATAAAAACTACAATGAACCGCTCTGACTCAAAGTGTCACCCTGAGCTTGTCAAAGGGTCTCATTAAACTGACCTTGGAATTTATGAACCCGGGTTTCGGGGTGGAGAATCCCTCTTTCTCTGCAAAATAACGATAAAATAAAAAAAATGAACGATGAGGAATATAATAAAGCCAAATACAAAATGAATTCACAATCCAAACCGACATATTTTATTTTTAGTAAAAATTCAAGTTTTACGGAATTCAGAGAACCCAAAGAGCTTGCGGTCTGGGTTCGAAAATGAAGTAAAAAGTAGAATTTAATAAAAATAAAAGTAAGTCTTGATCTTTTGTTTCGTTTTGCATCAAGGCAAAATGAAAATGAAAAAAAAAGTAAAGAACAAAAAAATAACCTGTCATTCCTGCGACTTGTGCTGAACTTGTTTCAGTAAGGCAGGAATCTATTAAAAAAATGAATACAAAAACGCCACATATCATTCAAGAAGGAATCCTAGAATATAAAATAGGCGAACTAAAAGGAAATCAAATAACATATGATTTTCCAAAAATGTTAATATACTTAGACGCAAAAGGAAAACTACTATTTGGTAAAAACTTCAAAATCCACGCAGAAGATGAATCAATTCTTTACAAGCTATGTATTTATTTCATCCGTGATTTTGAAAACTGTAAGAAATTTGGAATAGATCCTAACAAAGGAATTTTACTATCAGGTCCTGTAGGATGTGGAAAAACCAGTTCAATGAAATTATTATCTCACATCGTACCTCATCTAAAAACATATAAAGTTATTCCAGCAAGAAACATTGCATTTACATTCAATAACCTCGGTTTCAAAATCATAGAAGAATACGGAAATAATAATTACTACTGCTTTGACGATTTAGGGGTAGAAACAACTGGAAGACATTTTGGTAAAGATTGCAATGTAATGGGTGAAATCTTATTATCTCGTTACGATTTATTTATCATAAGAAAATTAAGAACACATGCAACTACAAACCTCAACGCACAAGAATTAGAAGAAAGATATGGTAATAGAGTGCGCTCCAGAATGCGCCAACTCTTTAATTTAATTGCTTTTGATAAGGAAAGTGTTGATAAACGAAAATGAAAGACAACACCGACAAAACACCGACAATAACCCAATAGTACACCAATATAAATGTTTTCTTATGTTTAAAATAAGGATAAAAATTATTAGTGTTTGCAATAATATTTCATTTGCGAACAACTACACCATTTTTTGTAAATCGCAAATTAAACTTTGGCAAAAAACTCAAAATTTGCCAAAATTGAATTGCTCTTTGAATAAACCAATTTTTAGAAACGAAAGTAAGTTTTGCGCACGTATTTCAAACAAGGGCAATTTTTACCCTTGTCTGTAAAACGAGAGTAATTTTTTACTATATTTACCCTTGTATTAATATCAAGGATGTTTAACGCCCGTGTTCAAAATAAAAAAACAGTTAGTAAAATGAGTTATAATCCCGAAGTACCATATAATAATTTACCACTACTTCCACCAAAAACAGAAGTAGAGAGTATGGCTATCCTTAAAAAAACAATTACAGCAAGTAGGGCATTATCAGAACTAAAGGGAGCAATAACAAATCTACCCAATCCAATATTATTTATCGATACTATTAATTTACAAGAAGCGAGAGCAAGTTCTGCAATTGAAAATATTATAACAACACAAGATGAACTTTTTAAAGCATCTATTGCAGATAAAAAGAATGATAATCCTGCTACTAAAGAGGTAATTCATTATAAAGATGCATTGTGGTTTGGGGTTGAACAAATTAAAAAAAGACCAATACTTACTACAAACCTCTTTATAGCAATAATGCGAATAATTAAAGAGAATGATTCAGGTATTAGAAATGCTCCAGGAACACAACTAAAAAATCCTGTAACAAATAAAGTAGTATATACTCCTCCAGAAGGTGAATATGTAATTAGAGAAAAATTAAAAAATCTAGAAGATTTTATGCACGCTGAAGATGATATGGATCCTTTAGTAAAAATGGCAATCATTCACTACCAATTTGAAGCAATACATCCATTTTTTGATGGCAATGGACGTACAGGGCGTATCATACTTTTATTATATCTAAAATTTGCAAATTTATTAGATTTACCAGCACTTTATTTAAGTAGTTATATCATTGAACACAAAGACCAATATTACGCAAACCTTCGCAAGGTAACTGAGGAAGGAAATTGGGAAGATTGGATTATGTATATGCTAGATATGGTAGAGCAAACAGCCTCTAAAGGAAGGCAACAAATTGCGGAAATAGAAAAACTAATGAATAAAATGGGTGCTGAAATTCAAGAAAAATTACCAAGAATATATTCAAAAGATTTAATGGAGCAACTTTTCAGATTACCATATAGCAAAAGGAATCAATTAGAAAAAGTAGGTTTAGGGAATTTAAAAACAGTGGGTAATTATCTAAAAGAATTAGAAAAAGCAGGTTTCCTTAAAAGCGAACAAGTTGGTAAAGAAAAATTGTATCTAAATTTTAGGCTATTAGAAGTTTTAAAAGGTTAGTATATTTAATTTCTCACTCAACCTTTCAACTTTAATAAGTGGGTAGATGATCTAACAGAGATTAGAGTTAATATTATCAAAGCAATTCATAAAAATAATAAAGTTTCTAAAAGAGAATTGGAAGAAATAGTGGTGTTAAGTGCTACTGTTATTGATAATAATCTAAATGCTCTAAAAGATCGTGGGCTTATTGAAAGAGTAGGAAGCGCAAAAGGTGGTCATTGGAAAATAAGATACATACTTCCATAAGTGGGTAGAAAGGTGGGTAATAACTTTAAGAACTAGTTGAAGATAATTTTTTCAGAGGTTTATAATTAACTAGTTTGTTATTTTAATAAAGATTGTAATGGCAGAAATCCTTTTATCACAATATAATTTATTCCTTAAAAACAATACTAAAATTCACTCAACAACAAATTAAATGCGTAGGGATTAGAAAATGGATATGGTATCAATGTCAGTTCAAGAATGTGCAAATTATTTAGTTTAATTGCTCTTGATAAAGAAAATATTGATAAACGGAGATAATTTAGTTTTTATAAAAATACTTATTATTCAAAAATAATTTTGTATGTAAATTACCAAGATATTCTAAAATTTATCTATATTTTTGGTTCTTTCAAAAAATCATTTATGAACTTTATAGATTTATTTTCTGGTGCAGGTGGTCTCTCTGAGGGTTTTATAAGAGCAGGGTTTAATCCTATTGCTCACGTTGAAATGGATAGTCACGCCTGTAGAACTTTAGAAACTAGACTTGTCTTTCATAAATTAGAAAAAGAGAGCAACTTAAATCCCTATTATGACTATATCAAAGGAGAACTAGATAGAGAGAGTTTTATTAAAAACTATGGGAATAAAGAAATTACTTCATCAGTTATAAATTCAAGCATAGGTGGTCAAAACAATAAAGAGATTTTTGGATTGATTAATTCTTTAAAAAAGGACTTAAGCGTCGATTTAATAATTGGTGGTCCACCTTGTCAGGCTTATTCTCTAATAGGCAGAGCAAGAGATAAAAATAGTATGCTCAATGATTCAAGAAACTATCTTTATAAAGAATATGCTAAGTTCTTAATTGAATATAAACCGAAAGTTTTTGTATTTGAGAATGTATTAGGTCTAATTACTGCCAAGAAAGGAGAGTTTTTTAGAAATATGAAAGCTTATTTTAAAAGAATAGGTTATGAAATTGACTATTCAATCCAAAATTCTGCAGATTATGGAGTTTTACAAAAAAGAAAGCGTATAATTCTTATTGGGTGGAAAAAAAATATACAGTTGGAATATCCTGTTTTTGATAGAATAGAAAACAATTGGACATTGAATGAAATACTAAATGATTTAAAGATATTAAAACCAGGAGAGCAAAATAATGTTACTAAATATAAAACTAAAACTACAGAGTATTTGGAAAGCTTTCAATTGAGAAATGGAGTTGATTTTGTTACGCAACATATTGCCAGACCTCATAATAAAAGAGATTTAGAAATATATAAAATAGCAATTGATAAATTTGATAATGGTGAAAAATTAAAGTATCCGGATCTTCCAAAAAGATTAAAAACACATAAAAATGAAAAATCATTTTTAGATAGGTTTAAGGTACTAAATATTAATGGACATTCTCATACAATGGTTGCGCATATCGCAAAAGATGGACACCATTACATATATCCTGATTTAAAACAAGTTCGTTCGCTTTCAGTTAGAGAAGCTGCAAGAATTCAGTCGTTTCCTGATGATTTCTATTTTGAAGGAGGTAGAACAGCTGCTTTTAGACAAATAGGAAATGCTGTACCACCATTAATGGCCGAAGCAATAGCAAATAAAATAGCAGAATTAAAAGTATGAGTCAAAAAAATATATTAGACAGAGCAGCAAACGCTACTATAGCTTTAATTTCTGACACTCTCAATATAAAAGAGGAGGAATTAAACAATTCTATAGATTTAATACTACAACATAAAGAGTTTAGTATTCAAATTAGCAAAACTGAACTTCTTACTTCTATTCAAACAAAATTAAAATCAAGTTCATTTAAAGCAAAAAGTCATATCCTAAGTCTTTTAGGAAATGAGCTAATAGGTAGTGATAGCCTTGCTATTTTCGAGTTGGTTAAAAACTCTTATGATGCTGATGCGGAAAAGGTTTCTATTAACTTTATAGATTTAAACACACCAAATCAAAAGATTGTAATCGAAGATGATGGTCAAGGGATGTCTTATGATAAAATCAAAAATATTTGGCTAACAATAGGAACTGATTTTAAAAGAGGTAGAAATAGAAAAGTAAGTGAGATTTTTGAAAGAGTCTCATTTGGTAATAAAGGAGTCGGTCGCTTAGCGATTCACAAATTAGCGAAAGTTGTTACTCTCGAGACACAAGCAGTTGGAGAAAAAATAGCACACCAGTTGACTATTGATTGGCAAGAGTTAATCGAGTCTAAAGAATATATTCAGGAATTAGAAGTAGAAATTCAGGAACTAGAAGTAAATACTTTTGAAAAAGGCTATGGTACAAGGATTATCTTGAGTAATTTAACTACTGAAAGGTGGACAAAAAAGGCTTTGAAAGATTTAGTCAGAAAAATTGAAAATATAAAAAACCCTTTTGCTGAGTTTAAAGATTTTGATGTAGAAATAAGCTGTAATGATTTTCATCAGGAATGGATTGAAGAAGTTAAAACATCTACAGAAATATTAAAAGATAGTCTTTATAGTTTTGAATTTGAAATTAGTCAATGGCATAAAAAAGACACCGAAGATTTTGGTAATGATTTTGCACAATTTAGGTGGTGTTATGACTTTAACCCACCTAAGCAAACTGGAATTGAGCCTAATGATGAAAATTTCAAACCAAACGCAAACGAAGTTTTTAATGAGAATACATTTCATATAGGTGAAATATTTAAACAAATCGATGACAATATAAAACCTTCCAAATATTTAAGAAATAAAGATATTCAAGATTTAGGTACGATTAAAGGAAAGTTTTTTGTCTTTAATCAAAACGGAACTTTACTCAGAATGAGATTTGGCGGTCAAATTAATGGGGTTAAAAATTATATTAGAGACAACAATGGAGTTAAAATTTACCGTGACAATATTAGAGTATACAATTATGGCGAGCCTTTTGATGATTGGTTGAGTTTAGATTTAGATAAAATACAAAGAGCCGGAGACCACTTTGGAAAAAAGGTTACTGTAGGAGCGATTGAACTAGACCTTAATGATAGTTTACCTGGATTAAAGGAAAAAACTAATAGAGAAGGCTTTATTGAAGATGTAAGTTATAAAAAATTTCAATTAATAGTAAAAGAAGCCTTTAGATTTTTTGAGTCAGAAGCTTCTGAAGATAAAGATAAAATTGACGAATTTATAGACAGTACAAAACCTGTGAAAAAGGTTGGTTTTGGTGAAACTATAAAAGAGCTTGAAGAAAAATTAAAAGAAAAAGAATTAGAAAAAGAATTAACACCATACTTAAAACGTATTGACAAGGATTATGTCGAAATGAGAGATATTATGGTTAACTCGGGTATGACTGGACTGAATTTAGGCGTTGCTTTTCACGAAGTTGAAAGAGAGATGAAGTTTATTAATATAGATTTAATTCAAGATGAAGTAAATATCGAAGAAGTAAAAAGCAGAGTTCAAAACCTGATGCATATTCTTGATAATTTATCACCAATTTTAAGGCAAAATAAGAGCGTAGCTACAAATGCTAAATATATCGTAGAAAAAGCAAAAAATATAAATAGTAACAGATTTAGTTTTCACGAAGTGATTTTTTCTTCGCCACTTATAACTGGTGAATCTGATAACTTTCAATTTAAAGGACCAGCAGGTTTGCTCATAAGCTCTATTTCCAATATAATTGATAATTCAATTTACTGGACAACTTCGGCTAAAGAGTTAGAAGAAAATCAATTTAAACCAGGAATGATTATAACTACAGATTTGCTTTCATTCGATGGCCCTGCAATTATTATTGCTGATAATGGTAATGGCTTTTCTGTAGATCCTGAATTTTTAATTCAGCCATTTAAAACAAAACGGGAAGGTGGTATGGGGTTAGGTCTGTATTTCGCAGATTTAGTAATGAATATGTTAGGCGGTAAATTAATCTTTCCGGATAATGATGACTTAGAAATACCGAAAGTATATACTGGTGCTTGTATAGCTTTAGTATTTCCTAAATAGATAATATGTTTGAAATTCAGAATAAAATAATAATAGTTGATGATAAAAAGGATCAATTAGAAAAATTAGGTAAAGCATTTTTTAAAAATGGTTTAGGGTGCCGAACTTTTGAGTATTCACCTGAATACGATTCACCGCTAAAAAATGTTCGTATAGCTTTTTTTGATATAAATCTAACCCAAAGAAGTGTTGACCACAAATACGACAGTTCAACAGAAATAATTAAACATAATAGCTCGGTATTTAATGATTTGGCAAGAGCTATAAATCAATATATAGCAAAAGATAACGGCCCTTTTGCATTAATTTTTTGGACAGCAAATAAAGATGTTATTGGAGCCTTCATAGAATATGTGCAGAATCCTAGAAGAGGTTATAATGAAACACCTTTTCCAGTATTTATAGGTTCTATAGATAAAAACGAGTTTACCGATGAGACAAAAACACAAGATTTGTCAGACAGGATTTTAAATATAATAAACGATGATTCAGTTAAATTTCTTTTTGATTTTGAAGGTATCGTTAACAAATCAAGTTCGGAAACTATCAATAAATTTTTCAATATTATTCCAAAAGGAGAAATATGGGGAGACTCAAAAGAGTTTATAGATAATTTAGGGAAAGTACTATCAAAATTGGCATCTTCTACATTAGGTTTCGAGTATGCTAAAGAAAATCCACTAAAAGCAGTTAATGAAAGTCTAATACCTCTTCTGAATAGCGAAATTAGTAAAGCAGAAAGTAATACAAACTGGGAAACGATTTTATCACCGCTATTTGCTGCTGAAAGATTAAGTGCTTTAACTCTTCCAGATCAATTAATTCAACAAAATGTTAATGCTATATTTCATTTAGATGATACAGATGGTAATAAAGAATATAGAGGGACAGTAATTGAAATTGATAAAAATAACAAGAGTGTCATCAATTCATTTAATATTGATAATTATGAATTCTGGGTACAAAAATTACTTTCAATTAAGGAAGGTAGAGAAGATTATAAAACTGAACTATTCAAAAATTCAAAATTAATTGCAATTGAAATAAGTGCAGCTTGTGATTTTTCAAATAAAAAACCTAGAATTAATAAATACATATTAGGTCTTTTAACACCTATAATAGATATCAAAAAAGATATAAATATTAAATCAAGAATAGAAAGCAGCTATCACATAGGAGGTTGTTCATTTTCGTTTTCCGATAAATCATTTCAGTTATGGCTTAATCTCAATTACGTCTTTGGCTGTAGCTCAAGTGATGAGAGGTTAAGTGATTCTTTGTTTGTTTTAAAAAAAGAGATAATGGATATGATTGGTAATAAATATGCTAGTCACATTTCCAGAATAGGTATCACAAGTTTTTAAAATGGACGTTAATACAAAAGAACAACGCTCACGTAATATGAGAGCTATAAAAAGTTCTGGGTCAAAAGCTGAAGTATAATTAGCAAAAGTCTTATGAAAAAAAGGTTATAGATATAGAAAAAATAACAAATAAGTACTTGGTAAGCCAGACTTAACTTTCAGAAAATTGAAAATTGCCATTTTCGTTGATAGTGAATTTTTTCACGGTAAAAACTGGGAAACTCAAAAGAGCAATATAAAAACTAATCAAGAATTTTGGCACAAAAAAATATCTAGTAATATATAGAGAGACAAAGAGGTTAATAAAAACTTGTTATCTGATGGATGGACTGTTTTAAGATTTTGAAGTAAGAATGTTCTTAAGAAATCAGATAAATGTATTGATATTATTGAAACTAATATATCAGAAAAATTAACTTCATCTAAATAAACTCCCCACAAACCAAAATCTAGTTTGTTGCAAAGGCAAAAAATGGCTGTCTTTTGGTTTGTAGAGTTTATCTTGAGCGAAGTCGAAAGGCGCGCCAACGCAAGTTTAGCGTTTTAAACTCTATAGGTAGTTGCATTTTAGAGCTTGTTCCATTCGCATACTCATTTCACAACTCTAAAAAGCAACACGTTTTTATTTTTTCATAAAACACAAAACTCCCCAAAGCTATCTTTACATAATGCGCAGTTATACTGCTCTTCCATAAATTCCAGGCACTATAACGCCATTATGTAAAATAGCCGCAGTCAGCCACATAAATCAGAACTTCAAAATACCATTTAGGCAATTCATGAACTCCCGTAAAATAAAAAAATCGTGAACTAAATAGCGGCTTCCCACCGCACACATCCGTTATTAATAATAAAATTCAGTTATATAACAACATTCCGTAATTGTTGCATTGTTTTTATAAGTGCTTGTTTGGTATTCTAAACTAACATTCGTTAAAACATTAAAAATTCTAGTTTATAAACAATATTAAAAAGCACCTATAAAATCAAAAAAAGCCAATAAGAGTATAACTTTTCATTTGTAAAAAAATGTAGATAGTTGGTTTCACTAAAAGTAAATGCTAATTTAAATTCAATAGAATTATTTCAAATAAATTAATAATCTTATTATAAAATACAGCTCTCAAAACATTCACTTTTAACAAAACCAATCAAAGAAATCAGTACAAGCAAATAAAAAGCAATACACTTATTCTCACTGCTGCCAACCCACTAGGCACTACTATTATTATTTATATTTCTTATCTCATTCACCTGCACAAAACCATCGCTAAGCCTGTATTGAGCGAAGACGAAATGTCCAAGTATTCCTTACCTCAAGTATTTGTTTGTCTCATTTCACTAAAAAATAAAATAAGATTAACTAAGAACAGTCATTACATAACCCTGTCAATAAGCAATTCACATGTTGTACATCATACCCTTTTGGTAAGGCAAAATGTACTGCACTAGGCAAACATTCTATCGTTTCACAATGAGTGCATCTAAAATGAAAATGTTGCTCTGGTAATTTGTTATCATCACATTTTACACAAAATGCAAAATATTGTTTTCCATCTTCTGCAACAATTTTGTGAAGTGTACCATCATCACAAAATCGATTTAAAATGCGATAAATCGTAGCTCGATTGATATCAATATCTATCCTTTTTTCTATAGCATCCTGACTCATGGCTTTATCAGTCTCAACAAGTAATTTTAATACGGCTTCCTGTGTTGGTGTATTTCTTCTTTTCATTTAATGCGATTTAATCGCAATAATTATTGCGACTTTGTTGCAATATAGTAAAATATATAATATGTTTGCAAAATAATTATTTGCGACAATGTTGCATTAATGTGGTTTTAATGACTAGAAGAGAGCTCATAAAAAAAGGAGGATTGGTAAGTTTAGCAATGACTTTACCTATGCCTTTACGCAGTTTCATAAAATTTAATCATATGATAGATAGAAAAGATTTTGAAGTAATTATAGTTGGCGGGAGCTATGCAGGACTTTCAGCTGGTATGGCACTAGGGCGTTCTTTAAGAAATGTTCTAATAATAGATGGTGGTTTACCTTGTAATAGGCAAACACCACATGCTCATAATTTTATAACACATGATGGAACCAAACCTAGTGAGATTTCAGCAAAAGCAAAAGCACAAGTATTACAGTATAATACAGTCAAATTTATTGAGGATTTTACAATTGATGCAAAAAAAATAAACAATAGCTTTCTTATTACGACACAATCGGGTAAGGAGTTTACTGCAAAGAAATTAATTTTTGCAACGGGAGTTAAAGACATTATGCCAGATATAAACGGCTTTTCAGATGCTTGGGGTATTACTGTAATCCATTGTCCTTATTGCCATGGTTATGAATTCAAAGGAGAAAAAACAGGTATTATGGCCAATGGTGAAAGAGCTTTTCATTTAGCATCACTAGTTCATAATTTAACAAAAGACGTAACGATTCTAACCTCTGGTAAAGCAGATTTTAGCGCTGAACAATTAATGAAACTTAAAAAGCATAAAATTAAAATTATTGAATCCAAAGTATCACAGATTGAACATGATAATGGATATATTAAAAATGTTGTATTTGAAGACAGTCAAAAGATTCCATTTATGGGAGTGTACGCAGCCATTCCTTTTAAACAACATTCAGAAATACCAATGTCATTGGGTTGCGAATTAACCGAAAGCGAGCATATAAAAGTAGATGTATTTCAAAAAACATCAATAGAAGGTGTTTTTGCCTGTGGTGATAATGCAACAATGATGCGTTCGATAAGTAATGCTGTACAGTCAGGTAATATGGCTGGTGCAATGGTGAATATGGAATTAACACAAGAGCAATTTTAAAAGTAAAGATATGATTGAAGTATATACAACTAATATTCCAAGTGAAAATACAGCTAATTGTATTTTACCGAATCTAAAAAATAATTTTCCAAATTTAGAATTTAGCTATGACATAGAAAACCAAATAATCAATTATCCTTGTACTCATAGTATTTTAAGAGTTGAAGGTGAAAGTTTTAATGTTGAAAAGGTGATGTTTTATATTCACAAGTTAGGTTTCAGGTGCGATGTTTTAGAAGACAAACCATGTAAATGTTAAATGATGTCAGAATTTTGGGAGTCAAATTTTAAAGAAAAAAAAGCCATGTGGGGCTATGAACCTACAGATGTAGCCAAATCTACTGCTGAATTTTTCAAAGAAAAAGGATTACAGGAAATACTAATACCTGGTATCGGTTATGGTAGAAATGCGAAACCATTTATTAAGAATAATCAAAACGTAGCCGGAATAGAATTATCTAAAACGGCAATTGAAATAGCTAATAATCATTTTAATGATGTAGTTAAAATCTACCACGGTTCGGTAGCAGAGTTGCCTTTTAATTCTAAAAAGTATGATGGTATTTTTTGTTATGCATTATTGCATTTACTCGATGAAAAAGAACGTTTACAATGCATTAAGAATTGCTATAATCAATTACAACCAGGGGGATATATGGTTTTCGTTAGCCTTTCAATAAGCGATATGAGATATGGCAAAGGAATAGAAATTGAAAAAAACACATACAAAACTGTACATGGTGTTAATTTATTCTTCTATGATAAATTCAAAATTAAACAAGAATTCAAAGATTATGGTTTGTTAAAAGCAATAGAAGTTACAGAACCCATTAAGGCAGTAGAAAATAAACCCTCTCAGATATTTTGGAAAATAGTATGTTATAAGTAAAAAACCACCTTCCCCGCCACCCATTTAATTTATTAAAACATAAATTTAAGAAATGTCATAGTAAAATACGAATTCTTATATATGTTAATTAAAGTTATTTTTTAATCTAGCTTTTTAACACTTTCTACATCAAAATCTTCCTCAGAAAGTTCAGAATGTAGTCGTTTATTTTGTAAAACGGTTAAAACATCATCAAGTGTTTCATCTGTGATTACTATTTGTCCTTCATTAAATTCAATTCCCCAATTTTTGACTTCATTTATTGTTTTAAATTTCATTAGATAATTTTGATCTTTATAATAACCTAGATTCTTTATAGTTGCTATTTTTCTTAAATATCGTTGATTATTTCCAACACGCCTCTTGAGTATTTCAATATTTACAAAAAGATTCAACTCCTCTGTTTCCTCATAAAGAGCATTAGCTTTAGCAATCATTCCATCCCTAAAATTCATTCCTTGTTCGAATGCTTTTTTAGATAAAATAAATAAAAGCTCCTTATAATACAAGAAATCAACGGTACTTGAGATACTAAAAACATTATCTGTTTCTAAATCTTTAAAGGTATTATTCTCAAACAACAAAGGAATAAGTCCTTTTGATTTCTTAAGTTTCCAGTTTTCAGGAATCGCTTTAAACCCAGCGAGCTGTATCCCTATATTATCTCTCAAAACTATTATATATGATTTAGCTTTTACCAAGTCCTCTACTGAATCAACTTTATCTTCTTCTGGATTTAAAGCTAAAAGAGATTCCATAATTTTATAAAAATCTGTGCTCTCATATGGTATAGTTCTTACCAAATCTTCTTCTGGCTCCGGACAATCAAATGAATATTCCTCAAAACTACCAGCCTTATCTACTCTACTAACAATAATATTCCGAAGCCTTTCCTCAAGTTCTTCTTCTATTTCAACATATTCTATATTATAGTGAGATATACGATCCCTTTTATATTCCTTTACTATTGCAAGTGAAACAAAAGATTCGTTTAAATTTAACCTTTTGAGTTCATTAAATTTTTGTTGATTGTTCATTTTTTTACTTTTTCTTTTACTAGGTATAAAAAACGTGTAAGACTCTTTATATAAAATTTTTGTCCTGCCTTTAATTCATACTTACTTAAAACTGCTATTGCCTTTATTTTTCCATTAAACTCATATTCTATATCATAAAGTCCATAACCTGCAAAAGCAAGTATTGGATTAAGAAATAATGAGCGACTTGTTATCGTCAAAACCAACATAATAGTTAAAAAAATAGCTAATGAAATAACGTCTTCCCATTTTGAAAGGTCAAATCCAAAAAAAGAAAGTATATAAGGTATTGTATAGTTAATTAAATCTACAGACCTATTACTGACTGTTTTTACTTCAACAGGCATATTCCCTTTTGGCATAAGTTTAATCGTCAGAAAAAGAATAATGATACTTAATAGGCTTAAACCTAAAATTATATATATAGCTAAAGGGTGTTGTAATTTATATGTTTTATTGAAATCAAAATCCTTTACAGCTAATATCAAAAAGAGCGGTGAATATGCACTTATAAATAATAGAATAGATGTCCAAATTTTTGGTTTCATTAGTTAATTCATTCAAAAAGTTATATTTAAACAAATATATAAGATTAACTTTTATAATTAGATAAAATAATATTTTATAGCTTTTATCAAAAAATAATAACTTTAATATTAAGCCTTTTTTTTCAAATTAAAACTAAAAAAACCCACATCGTAGAGAGGTGGGTTAAAATTGCTATGAAAAAGTCTTTTAAAAAGACTTCTTGAAAAAGAATCTCTAGGTAATAAAATAAAAACAAAAAAAGACAGCAAAACAATTGGCTCCCTTCAGCCTGCGCTTTTAGCCTCTAAAGGTCAAGCCCTCCGGGTTTTGAAAAAAATCTCCACTTTAATACAGAACTTATTTCAATACTCTTTACAATCCAACAAACTGCCTTAATCTATTGGTATTAATAGCTAATTAAGCCAGTAGTATTTTTTACAAAAACCTTGATAGTCTAGCCTCACCAATTAAAAAAAGCTTTCTTTTTGTTGTCTTCATTTTCAAAATTTTATAGGCAAAAACGAAGTGCAGCAAAAGAATCTTAACTTAAAATAAGACGATTATGCAAGCTTTTGAAATTAAAACTCACCAACCAGGACGCAACTATCAAAAACCTCATTTTTTTATCCTAAACAAAGGGTTAAATAGTGGAAAACCGCTAGTAAATCCCTGTCCAAACTGTTTTGTAATTACCACAAATTCCAAAGAATCCCGAGAATCTCTTTTTTACTTGTGCTTATCCCTTAAGATTGGCAAATATTTTGCCTATTATCTAAAAGGCAGTGTCATTCCATTTATTTGTATTTCAGATACAAAATCAGTGCTAAAAACAGCTTTAGAAAATAACCATCAAGAGCAATGGGCTCAAAAAATTGAAAAACTTAAAAAAATCATGGCTTTTGAAGAAAACTTAAAGGCTCAATTACAAACAATTGCTAATTTAAAAAAAGCCTTATTAAGGTCCTAACCGATGAAAGTAATTATAGCAGGAGGCAGAAACTTCACCAATTATCAAAAATTAAAAAAACATTGCGACCTACTCCTTCAGAATCAAACGAATATCGAAATTGTATCTGGTGCACATTACAAAGGTGCTGATAAACTTGGTGAAAAATATACAGCTGAAAAAGAATTTCCTTTAACAAAATTCTCTGCAAAATGGAATAAATATGGAAAAGCTGCTGGTCCAAAAAGAAATAAACAAATGGCAAAATACGCTGATGCTTTAATCGTTTTTTGGGATGGAAAAAGTACAGGAACATTAAACATGATCAACGTAGCAAAAAAAGAAGGTTTGAAGGTTTACATTTTCTTTTATGAATAAAAAGCACTTCATTCTGAAGTGCTTTTCAATTACTCTTTGTCTGAAAACATTTTTTGTAGGATATAGGAAACAATAAAACTCACTACTGCTCCAATAATTGCCATTACTGCCGTGAATAAGACATCGTTGAAACTAAAATTAATAGCAGTAGATAAAAAAGTACCTCCCACAACTCCAGATCTTAACTGAATATTATTTAATAGCATCTTTTTGTTCGTTTTTATCGTCAGACACCACTGCTTGACTTACAGTAGTCACTACAGATCCAGCCACAGTCAAATAGCCTCCAATTGTCAATACAATTCCCGGTAAAGCAATGGGTGCTGCCAAAATAGTTCCACCAACGGCAGCTAATGCAATCCCAATATTTCTCAAAGTCTTAAAAAAGCTTGGAGTTGGTTTTTTATAACGTTCTACAATATTCATAATTTGATGATTTAATGGTTAAAAAAATACGTTCTTTTTTTTCTAAAGCATGATCGATAAGAAAACGTAACTTATCCAAAGCTCTTTGCGAATACAATCCTTTTCCAATACCAGAGAGATGCAATACCGGAGCGATACATCCTCTTAATTCTCTTTTGGCATTGTTTGCTGGATGAATTAGAATCAGACTTCTGTTTTCCACATCTTTTAAAATAAAATGCTTTTTAAATTTAGAGGATGTTCTTGCCAGTAATTCATATTTACCTTCTGGAATGCAAGAAATACTTCGCTCATTTTCTTTCCAGGGCAACTCAATCGTCTGACAAATAAATTTGTCTTGATTAGCGTTAAAAGTTTGTTCAGAAGCAAAGAGAGTACCGTTGGTACCCTCCTTAAAATAACTTCTTTCCAGTATCAATTCCATATTTATGGAGTATCTACAATCACAACAGACAAAGCATTATAAGCACCGTTTTTTAGGGCATACATTTGTCCATTTACTTCTTGATAAAACTCAATTCCTAATACTTGTACAACTGGTAAAGTTGAATTTGCAGTAATAGTTGCAGACAAAGCAATCGGTGCTGTATCCGCAGCAGTATACGGTAGAATAGCGGTTTCGTCATTCTCAAAAGTGGAGGTTTCATTTTCAAAATCTAATTCCGATGTTCCCATTACTACTTTAAAATGGGTAGTACCATTAGGTGCTGCAATTCTAATGGTTGGTGAAAATACTGCTATATCCAAAGTTGCTTCTCCAGTAACTCTATCAAAAGCTTTGGTGTAAGCAGCAAATAAAGTTGCTCCTAACTTTCCATTCAAATTGAATTCAAAGTTTTCTAACAAGCTTAAATCACCATCCTGAAGAGTTCTTAAACCTCTTTCATTTGTGGTATCTGTTTTAGTGATAGCCACCAATGTTTTAGTCAAACGAGAAACCACACGTTTGTCTTTTGCATTTTGCAAAAGCACACGAATTGCATTTCGTAATAGTTTACCTCCTTTTCCAGCGCGTCCAAATTCAGATCCATTTTCACGCGTTCTTTGAAAAGCGGGGTCATTCTGAATTCTACTTTTATCCACACCACCTTTTTCACGAGCCAAATGCCCGTCTCCAGTTTTGTAAAAAGAGATCCCTCCTATGGTTCCTTTTAATTTAATAATTCCTGTTTGTTTTGCCATATCATTATATTTTTTTGATTACGATATCAAATCACGTAACTTTATAGCGTATTGAAAAAAGAGGCATTCCAGAAAAAACCATCTGTACCGATACAACCAAAATAATCCTAAAATGATAGTCTATGTTTCAAGTATGGATAAAGCATAGATACTGTATGATGAATTTAAAAAGAGCTTGTATATATCCAAAAGATATTCAACGCATTACAGGGCGTAGTGAACGCTATGGTCGTAAATTGTTACAAGAAATAAAAGACTTTTTAGGTAAGGAATCTTACCAGTTTATTACTATTAAAGAATTTGCTCAATACAGTGGTATTGAAGAAGAAATTGTAAATAAATACCTAATTGATTAGTCATAAAATTTAGTGCTATTTAACTGGTTTTAATCGTTTTAAATTCTTAAATTTGTAAAAGACGTTCTAGTAAAACATACTATATCAATACAATCATTAGGTCAACAAATCGGTTAACACTGTTTTAGGTAAACTCTATAAGTATTGGTATTACTGCATAGTGGTGGATTAAATATCATCCTGCCACCCCGACTAAAACTAATACCAATAGAAACTAAAACCTTGTAAATCGTATGATTTATAAGGTTTTGTGGTTTTTAGGAATTTCTAAGAATTGATTGAAGCCTATTTAAAGGTAGTTATTTAAATCTGTTCTATAAAAAAATCTAACTTTTCATATAGCTCGTCCTACATTTACACAAAATTTATTTAACAAATAATGTACTAATAGAAACATTTTTTTTAAGATGATTCAAGTATTTCCACCAAACTTAATTTATGCGAAACTTATTGAAAGAAAAGTAAGTAAGCATATAAAAGCTTTAAAAAATATATTAAATAAGTAAATATTCATAATATGACCCACAAATAATACTAAATTGACCTACTAATATATTTTTATCTAGTTCTATGTTTAAGTCCATAAACTTTCATATTTTGAAATACAAAAAATTAATATTAATAACATTTTTTTTAATTACTACTTTTTATAATTTAATAGCTCAAACACAGCCAATATTTCAAAAAATAGATCAATCTCAAGGCCTCTCCAGTTCAAAAATAACGGGAATTGTTAAAGAGAAAGATGGTTTTATTTGGATTAGTACTCAAAATGGACTAAACAGATATGATGGTAATGCTGTTAAAGTTTATAACAAACAAAATAGTAATATCGAATTTAACGATATTTCAGGCATCTACTTAGACAGTAAAAATAGAATTTGGCTAACATCTTATGGAAGTGGCCTAAATTTATATGATAAAAAAAATGATGAATTCATCTCTTTTAAAAATTCTTCACAAAATGATTCTTCAATAATTTCTAACAGAATTAATACTATTATAGAAGATACCAAAGGCCTTTTTTGGATTGGCACAGAAAAAGGGTTGTGCTTATTTGATTATGAATTAAAAAAGTTTGTGAGCTATGCACATCCGCAGAAAAATCAATTAAATATTACGAGTATTTATCAAGACAAAAAAGGGAATTTATGGCTAGGCACTTTTGCAAATGGTTTGTTACTTTTTAATACAAAAGACAAAGAATTTAAAACATTAAACAACGAAACTGAACAAATTACTAGTGCAATTAATGTAATTGCAGAATTAAATTCTGACGCCATTTTGCTAGGAACTAAAGGTAGTGGATTATTAATCGTCGATTTAAAAACCAAAAAAGTAACTAACTTTTTTTACAACAATTTAGCATTAAGCAATAAGGTTAAAATTATACGATCTTTAAAAAAAGACAGCAAAAATAATTTGTGGATTGGTACAGATGGTTATGGTTTGTTTGAATTACAATATCCAAACAGCAAAGAACCTATTGTTAAAAACTACATGTACAACTCACAACTATTATCTTCTTTAGCAGGTAATGCTATATATGTAATTTCCGAAGACGATGATTCTAATATATGGATTGGTACAGCTTGGAATGGAATAAGTGTTCTAGATAAAAAAAATCAAACAGAGATTATGGTTAGCGACTTTGTTGGTTTAAACCCAAATCCAGTTTTATCTATTTTTCAAAATGATACCAAAATATTCCTAGGTTTAGATGGTAATGGCTTAAATGTGTATAATAAAAAGACTAAAAAAATTCAACTTTACGATAAAGACAAAATCAAAGCCAAATACATCCAGAAGATAATTCAAACAAAAGACAACAACATCTGGCTGGGTACTTTTGATAATGGTCTTATTAAATTTAATGAAGAAAGTAAAAAGGTAACCAAATATACCAATCATTTTAACGACAACCAATCATTGAGTTTTGATGATGTAAGAGATATTATAGAAGACGAAAAAAATAATTTATGGATTGCAACTTGGGGTGGTGGTTTAAATTATTTGGATGTAACGAATGGTAAATTTTCAAGGTTTAATTTACCAAATAACAATATTGTATCCATCTTAAAAGACAAAAATAAAATTTGGCTTGCATCTTTTGGTGGTGGTTTAAATCTTTTTGATAGTACTACAAAAAATATTAAAACTTTCAGTTATAAAGAGCTAGACTCAACAACTATAAGTAGCAATAATCTATTTTCTATCTTAAAAGATACTAAAGGATATTTGTGGATAGGAACTTCTGGTGAAGGTGTTAACAGAATGAATCTCAAAACAAATAAAGTAGAACGTTTTCAAAATTTCGAAAACATAAAGTATAGAACCATTACCTCTATCATAGAAGATAATGAAAGTAATATTTGGTTTGGTACTAAAAAAGGGATTATAAAGTACAGTTATTTCAACAATACTTTTACTACTTATAATAACTTATCAGGTGATTTTCACATTAATTCTACTTTTAAAGATCAAGAAGGGTTTCTTTATTTTGGTGGAATTAATGGAGTTTTAAAGTTCGATCCAAAAATAGTAACGAACACTAATTTACAACCAAAGGTTAGCATCAGAAATTTCAAAATTTTTAATAAAGAAGCCACTATTGGAGATAAAGGAGTTTTAGATAAAAATATTGTAATGACTAAAGAAATTACCTTAGAGCACTTTCAAAATGTTATTACTTTCGAGTTTTCTGCTTTAAAATTTCCAACCGCTAAAAATTGCGAATATGCTATTAAAATGGAAAATTTTGATACAGATTGGAGAGCTATTGGTAAAGACAGGACTGCTACTTATACTAATTTATCTCCAGGAGATTATATTTTTAAAGTAAAAAGCAAGGAAGTTAGCGCAAATTGGGGAGACAGTTTTACATCACTCCAAATAACAATTCAAAAACCATATTGGCTAACTTGGTGGGCATTTACGCTATACTTTTTGCTGTTTTTAATTTTTATATATTTCATAAGAAAATACATTATTGCTTGGGGAAAACTAAAATCTAGCTTAGAGTTAGAAAAATTAACTCATGAAAAAGATAACGAGCTCTATAATGCAAAACAGCAGTTTTTCACTAATATTTCGCATGAAATAAGGACACCTGTTACTTTAATATTAAGTTCTATTAATCGATTATTTGATAACGATAAAACTAAAGACAACAAGCAAATTAAAGCAGCCTATACTATTAGAAGAAATAGTAATTTACTTTTAAGATTGGTTAACGAGCTTTTAGATGTTAGAAAATTAGAAACAAACGATATTGCTTTAAATGTCTCTAAAGGTGAATTTGTTGGTTTCGCAAAAGAAATTTATTTGTCTTTTTCAGACATTGCTTCCGATAGAAATATTAAATATCGTTTTAAAACAGATGAAAGTACAATTTATTTGTGGTTTGATAATAATCAGTTAGAAAAAGTCATTTTTAATTTATTATCTAATGCTTTTAAATTTACAAATGATAATGGAGAAATAGATTTTAACATAGAAACCAACGATAATGAGGTTCTATTTATGGTAAAAGATACAGGAATTGGACTTTCTGTAGATGATAAAGAAAAAATTTTTAATAGATTTTATCAAGTAAAATATACTCACACCAAAAATAATAAAGGATTTGGTCTTGGTTTATCTATAGTTAAAGATATAATTAAACTGCATAAAGGAAAAATAAGTGTTTCTAGTGAATTTAAAAAAGGAAGTTCTTTTGAAGTAAAATTGTTAAAAGGAAACAATCATTTTAAAGACAGTTTAGAAGTAGAGGAAAACAATTTATTTGAAGAAAATACCGTAGAAAAAATTCAAAAGAAAATTTTAGATAGAAAAGACAAAAAAGAAACTATTTTAATTGTTGAAGATCATGAAGAAATTCAAGAATCTTTAAAAGAGCTTCTAGAAAACGAAAACTACGCTGTTATTCAGGCTTTTAATGGTCTAGAAGGATTACGATTAGCAACTACCACAACTCCAGATCTTATTATAAGTGATGTTATGATGCCAGAAATGGATGGACTTGAATTATCTAAAAAAATAAAACGCAACAGTACAAAAAGTCATATTCCAATTATCATTTTAACAGCAAGAACATCTACCAAAGATAAAATGGAAGGTTATGAAACAGGAGCTGATGAATATATAATAAAACCTTATAATGAGGAGTTTTTAATAAATAGAATTAAAAACCTTTTAGAGAGTAGAAAATTATTAAAGCAAAAATTTAATAACACTACTCTATTGAATCCAAAAGAAATAACAGTGAACTCTAAAGATCAAATATTTTTAGAAAAACTATATAAGTCTCTAGAGGAAAACCTACAGTCAAATAACCTGAAAGCTCAAATTATTTCTAAAAATTTAAATATGAGCCATTCTTCTATGTATAAAAAAATAAAGTCTTTAACAGGTCTTACTTATATGGAGTTTATAAGAGATTATAGATTATCAATTGCAAAACAGCTCATAGAAGAAATGGGGTATTCTGTTTCAGATGCATGTTACAAAGTGGGCTATTCAGATAGAAAATACTTTAGCAAGCTATTTAAAAATAAGTTCAAACAAAATCCTTCTTATTACTTAAAATCTTAAAGAACGAACCATATATCAAATATCTTACCCTAAACATATGCTATTTTAATCTATTTTATGAGTTATTAATACTCATTTACTGAAAATGACCCCTGTATAATTTTACGGATTATAATTACTTGCACTAGTAAAGTAAGCTATTTTTTTTACGAAGTAAAAATCTATTAATTTTAAAATTATATTAGCAATGTCTATTTTCTCAAAAAAGAAAAGTTTTTTTAATATCAAAAAAATACTTTTACCTTTATTATTCTTTTTTTCCATAGCAATTTCATATTCTCAAGAAATTGTTGTTTCTGGTTCCGTTAAAGAATCAAATACAAATAGTCCAATTCCAGGAGTTAATATTATTATTAAAGGAAAAACAATAGGAATTACATCAGATTTTGATGGTCTCTATTCTATTAAAGCGTCCTTAAATGATATTTTAGTTTTTAGTTATTTAGGTTATGCACCTAAAGAAATTAAAGTTACATCAGCAACTATTAATGTTTTTCTAGAAGAAGATACACAAAGTTTAGATGAAATTGTTATCATAGGTTATGGTACAACTACTGTTAAAGATGCAACAGGAGCTGTAACTGCAATAACAGAGAAAGACTTTAATAAGGGAAACATAACTACAGCAGAAAATTTATTAAATGGTAAAGTAGCAGGATTAACAATTAATACTGGTGGAGAACCAGGTGCAGGTTCTACCATAAGAATTAGAGGTGGAGCATCTTTAGGGGCATCAAACGATCCTCTAATCGTAATAAATGGTTTGCCTGTAGATAATAATGCTATTGGTGGTTCTCGTTCTATTTTAAGCTCAATTAACCCTAATGAAATAGCATCATTTTCAATTTTAAAAGATGCTTCTGCAACTGCAATTTATGGTTCTAGAGCATCAAATGGTGTTATTATAATAACAACTAAAAAAGGATCTAGAAATCTGAATGTGAATTTAGATATGAATTTCGGTATCAATACACTCCCTAATAAAGTTGATGTTTTTTCAGGTGATGAGCTACGTAATTTAGTAAGTAGTGTAAACCCTAGTTTAACTCCTTTGTTAGGCAATGCAAATACAGATTGGCAAGATGAAATTTATAATAATAGTGCAACTTCTATTATAAATGCTTCTGCAAACGGAATGTTACTCAATAAAATACCTGCAAGAATTTCTATAGGAAGAACTTTTCAAGAAGGATTGCAGTTAACATCTAGATTTGAAAGAAATAATGCCTCTTTTAATCTAAACCCTAATTTCTTAAACAACAGTTTAAAAATTAGTGTTAATGGTAATGCCTCTTTTGAAAGAAATAGATTTGCTTCAGGTCAAGCAGCAAATGCATTAACTTTCGATCCTACACAACCTGTTTTTGATGAAAACTCACCTTTTGGAGGTTACTTTCAGTATTATACAGATAATAATGATGGTGTAATTAATGAAGATGATTTAACTGCATTAGCTCCATTTAATCCTTTGGCAGAGTTATTACAAAGAAGAAGTATAAGTAATATTCAGCGTTTTTATGGTAATGTTAAAATAGATTATAATTTTAATTTTTTACCAGAATTATCTGCAGTTTTAAATGTAGGTATGGATAAACAAAATGCTGATGGTACAGTAAGGGTTTCTGATAAAAATCCTTTAGCTCAGAATGATGGAAGTTTGGTAGGTTCTTATTCAGAATACACAAACAGTCAAAATAACACACTTTTAGACGGGTATTTATCTTATAATAAAGAATGGAATAATTTTAATGTTGATGGAACTGCTGGATATTCTTATCAAAAATTCACCAATAAAAGATATGTAAGTGGCGAATTGTTAGATGATGGTCCAGATTCTGAACCAGTAAACAATGTAGATCCTAATTTAGTCTTAATTGGTTTTTTTGGTAGAGCAAATTTTTCATTTTACGATAAATATTTACTTACACTTTCTTACAGAAGAGATGGTACATCAAGATTTAGTAAAGAAAATAGATGGGGTAATTTTCCATCTGCAGCAATTGCTTGGAAAATAAAAGAAGATTTGTTTCCAGAATCTGAAAACCTATCATCTTTAAAATTAAGATTAGGTTGGGGTATTACAGGTCAACAAGATATTGGTAGAAATAATTTAGATTTATTTTTATCTAGATATATAAGAGGTTTACCAAGTTCTCAATATATTTTTGGAGATACAACAACACCTGTTGGGATACCACAATTTAGAAATGAAGAACTAAAATGGGAAGAAACTACAACGTATAACATAGGTTTTGATTATGGTTTATTTAACGATAAAATTACAGGTTCTTTAGAAGGGTTTTATAAAGAATCTAAAGATTTATTATCTAATGCAGCTATTTCTGATGGTTCTAACTTTAGTAATTCTGGTTTTCAAAACATAGGGAATTTCACTTCTCAAGGTATTGAATTTTCAATTGGAGGTGATTTAATTACCAATGATGATGGTTTAAATATCGATTTTAATTTCAACACTACTTTTATCAAAACAGAAATTAAAAAGTTAGCATTAGATCAAGATCAATTAGTTGGTGGCGCAGATGGTGGAACAGGAAATACAGCCCAAATTCATAGAGAAGGTTTTACGCCATTTTCATTTTTTGTATATAAGCAAGTTTACGATAGCAACAATAATCCTATAGAAGGCGCTTATGCAGATTTAAATGGAGATAATTTAATTACAGATGCAGATAAATATATTCATCATAATGGAGCTCCTTCTGTAACATTTGGTTATGCATCAAACTTTTACTATAAAAACTTTGATTTATCTTTTAACTTAAGAGCCAATATAGATAATTACGTCTATAATAATGTAAACTCCTCTAGGGCTCAATATGATTTGCTAGAGAACAGTTCTGTAGTTGCAAATTTACCAACATCAGTATTACAATCTAATTTTAATACCACAGAAAACGTAATACTTTCTGATTATTATATAGAAAACGCTTCTTTTTTAAGGATGGACAACATAACTACTGGCTATACTTTTAATGAGATTTTCAGCAATAAATCTTCCATTAGATTATCAGCAAGTGTTCAAAATGTATTCGTAATTACAAACTATTCAGGTTTAGATCCAGAAGTATTTAATAATGGAATAGACAATACTATTACACCAAGACCAAGAACTTTTACCATTGGTGCAAACATAAAATTTTAAATAAAAAAAGATGAAAAAAAGACAATTATTATTAATAACAAGCTGTTTTCTACTTCTTTTTATAGTAGGATGTACCAATGATTTAAACATACTTCCAGAAGATGAAAATACTTTTTTGGTCGATGATTTTTACAATTCTCCAGAAGCTTACAAGCAAGGTTTGGCTGGTGTTTATGGAAATTTAACCTTAACAAGTTCTCAAGGTCCAGGAGAATCTAATATTACTGGTTTAGATGCTGGTACAAGTCAATATGGAAGAGGATTATGGAATTTACAAGAACTAACTACAGATGAAGCAAAATGGACTTGGGAAAATGATCCTGGTTTAAGAGATTTAAATAGAAATATTTGGACTTCAGAAAACGTAATTTTAAGAGGCTTTTTTGGAAGATGTATGACACAAGTGTCTTTTGCAAACGAGTATTTAAGACAAACTTCAGAGGAAGTACTACAATCTAGAGGTGTCTCTGAAACCTTAAAAAATGAAATCGTTATTTACAGAGCAGAAGTTCGTTTTTTAAGAGCTCTTGCCTACTATCATATGATGGATTTGTTTGGAAAAGCAGGCTTCATTACAGAGGAAGATCCTGTAGGCGCATATCAATCACCACAATATGACAGATTTCAATTATTTGAATATATAGAATCTGAGTTGCTAGCTATTTTACCAACTTTAAAAGATCCTTTACAAAACGAATATGCAAGGGTAGATAAAGGTGTAGCTTGGATGTTATTAGCAAAAATTTATCTAAATGCAGAAGTATATATACAAGAAGATAAGTATACTGAATGTTTAGAATATTGCGAAAAAATTATTGCTGGTGGATATATCCTTGCTCCTAATTACTCAAATATTTTTAAAGCAGACAACAATTCTAACAATGCCAGAAATGAAATTATTTTTCCAATAATTTCAGATGGAATCGTCTCACAAAATTATGGCCCAACAACAGTCGCTGTAAATGGTCAAGTTGGTTCTTTAGAGAGTAATGGTTCTGAATTTGGCGTAACTTCTGGTGGCTGGGGAGGCGCTTTGCGTGTAACTCGTCAATTTTCTGAAACGATGTTAAATGGTAATTATAATGCTGATGACAGAAATACCATTATAAGTGCCAACAGAACCATTGAAATAACAAACATTAGCAATAATGGAACTGGATATGTAATTACTAAATGGTCTAATAAAACTTCTTCTGGGGCAAATGGTTCTGCGAACGAAATTGTTGATACTGATTTTCCATTATTTAGATTGGCAGATGTGTATATGATGTATGCAGAATCTGTAGTTAGAGGTGGTGGTGGTTCTACAGCTACAGCCGTAAATTATATAAATCAGTTAAGAGCAAGATCCAATAACAACAATAGTATTTCATCATCAGATTTAAATCTAGATCTAATTCTTAAAGAGCGTTTAGTTGAATTACATTGGGAAGGTCATAGAAGACAAGACTTAATCCGTTTTAATAAATATACTGGAGGTAGTTACAACTGGTCTTGGAAGGGTAATTCAGTTTCTGGAATTCCTTTAGACAATAGCAGAAGTGTTTTTCCAATTCCTAGTGCAAGTTTAGCTGCAAATCCAAATCTTACTCAAAATCAAGGTTATTAAATTAAAAATTATATAAAAATGAAAAAATTACTTTTAAAATCTTTAGCAATAATTATTCTTATCACATTTTATTCATGTGAAGAAGAAAACGCTCCAATTTTTGTTGCACAACCAGATGTAAATGGCATTATATTTACAAATTCTTTTGCATCAAATTATTTAATTTCTGAGGCTACAAAAGAAAATATTGGAGATCGATTAATCTGGGAGTCTGCAGATTTTGGTGTAACCACTAACGTTACTTACGAGATTCAAGGTTCTATAGACCCTACTTTTAGTACGTTCACTATTATTGGTACTACAAATGAAAACAACTTTCCAGTTACCATTTCTAATTTTTTAGATTTTGCAAAAGAATTGGGCTTAGATGCAGATCCAAGTACCACAGATAGTGCTGGTTTGGCAAATAATGTTGGTCAATTTTTTGTTAGAATCAAAGCAAATGTAGGTACAACAGATAATTTAACTACATATTCTGAGTTCGAAACCATCAACATAACTTGGTTAGAAGATACCCCAACAAATACATGTAATTCTTTATATGTTTTAGGGGAAGGTATTACTGATATTGGATGGAACTTTCCAGGAATAGAACTTACTTGTGATACGAATGTTTTAAAAGCTAAAGCAAGATTAGGAAATGCTAATTTTAGGTTTTTTACAACTGTTGGAGATTGGGATTCTGGTTTAGATTACAACTACTTTGAAAATGAAGGGTATACTATTGATGCAAATTTAGAAAATGCAGGAGATAATTTTAGTTTTATAGGTACTCCTGGTATTTACACCATAACAATTGACGATGCTAACAAAACCATTCAATTAGAAGCATCATCTTCTCTTTGGGCAGTTGGAGATGCTGTACCTGGAGGTTGGAGTTTTAGTGGAGATACTGTAGAATTTATAGAAAACACTCCAGATATATGGTCTGCATCTATACAATTAAACAATAACATCTTTAGATTTTTCCAAACATTTGGTACTTATGATACCAATAACAATTTTCAATATTATATAGATCAAGGATTTACTATAGATTCTAATTTTGAAAGTGATGGTGGACCAGATGCAAATTTCAACTTTATAGGAACAGCAGGAACCTATAATTTAACTATAAATGCTGTAGAAAAAACGATTACACTAAATTAATAACCATAAATAGAGAGAGGTTATTCTACCTCTCTCTATTTAATCTTAAACTTCAAATTATGAAAAAAAAATTACTTTTTATTGCACTATGCATTTCTTCTTTTTTAAATGCACAATCAATTAGCTTTACTTCTGCAGCGTTAACAAATGCAGAAATAGGCAGTACAATTACTGTAGATTTTACATATTCTTTATCTGCAGATGGTTATATTTATTCTGCTATAGAACTTCAAGATGATTTTACGTATCAATCTACTATTGTAGATGCCGAATTAAATCCAGCAGTTGCTGGCACAGATGTTACTGGCTCTTTTACGTTTACTATTCCAGAAAGCACAACACCAACAAATGATTTAACAGGAAACTTAAATTATAAAATAAAAATTGAACTAAAAGATGCTAGTTTTAATTATTTGGCAGGAGAATTTCCTGATACACAAATAAATATAACTTCATCTAATCTTAGTGTTGATGATTTTAATAATACTTTAAGTGATATAGAAGCATATCCTAATCCTGCCAAAAATAAAATTTATTTTCAGAATTTAAATAACGATGTAGATTATAAAGCATTTATTTTTAATATTTTAGGAAAAAATATTTTATCAGTAAATCAATTAGAAAATGGCATTGATATTTCTAGTTTAAATGATGGTATATATTTGTTATCAATCAAATCAAACAATAAAGTAAAGAATTTAAAATTCATTAAAAACTAATTTAATAAAAAGGAAAAATTATAGATGAGCAAACAGAATATTTTAGTTATTATTTGCATAAGCTTTTTATTTTTAAGCTGTAAAGAAAACAAAACTTCGGTTGTTGTTGATAAAATAAAATTTAATAACAATTGGGCGTTTAAACGTATTGAAAATCAAAATGTAGATAGTTTATTTTTTGAAAAAAAAATAGATACTAAAAATTGGGATGCTGTTCAATTACCACATACAACAAAGGTTGAGCCAAAAATTGTAAACAATCAATGGCAAGGTATTTCTTGGTATCGTAAAAACTTTAAGCTTACCAAAGAAATGAAAAATAAAAAATTATTTTTCAAATTTGAAGGAGCAATGAATATTGCTGAAGTTTGGGTAAACGAAAAAAAACTTATCAAACATCAAGGTGGCTATTTACCTTTTGTGATAGACTTTACAGAGGTAGCTGATTTTGAAAATGAAAATACAATTGCAGTTAAGTTAAATAATGAAGACAATCCAGTTACTGGGCCAAAACCGCTTAAAACATTAGACTTTAATACGTATGGTGGCATCTATAGAAATGTTTGGCTAATCGCTAAAAATCCTTTGCATATTACAGATCCTATTTACGCTAATAAAAAAGCTAGTGGAGGTATTTTTGTTTCTTATCCAGAAGTTTCAGAAGAATTGGCTAAAATTAAAATTCAAACTCATGTTAAGAATGAAGATTTGGGTAAAAATTCATTCATCGTAAAAAATACTTTACTTAAAAATGATGTAGAAGTTATTTCTTTTGAAAGTAAAGAACAAATTTTAAACTCAAATCAAGAACAAGAATTCGTTAATAATTTAACGATAGATAATCCAGAATTATGGTCGCCAAATTCACCAAGTTTATATCTTTTAAAAACAGAAATTATTCAAGATGGTAAAACTGTTGATAAAGAAATTACTAGAATAGGTATTAAAACTGTAAAGTTTATTGACCAAGATTTGTATTTAAATGGGAAAAAAACTTTCTTGAGAGGTGTTAACAGACATCAAGAATATCCTTATATAGGGTATGCACTTTCAGATAATGCAAATTATAGAGATGCCAAAAAAATAAAAGAAGCTGGATTCGATTATGTACGATTATCTCATTATCCACAAAGCAACTCTTTTATGGATGCTTGTGATGAATTAGGTTTAGTTACTATTGATGCCATTTTAGGTTGGCAATATTTTAGCAAAGACAAAGAATTTCAAGAGCATGTTTTTCAAGCTTCAAAAAATTTGATACGAAGAGATAGAAATCATGCATCTGTATTAGCTTGGGAAGTTTCTTTGAACGAATCTTGGATGCCAGAATCATTCATAGATAAATTAACGAAAATTGCGCACGAAGAATATCCAGGAGATCAATGTTTTACTGCTGGTTGGCAATCTTATGGATATGATATTTACTTACAAGCGCGCCAACACAGATTGCAACATTATGACTCTACTTTAACAAAACCATACAATGTTTCTGAATATGGAGATTGGGAATATTATGCCATGAATGCTGGTTTAAACCAAGATGATTGGAATGGTTTACTGCAAGAAGAACGTTCTAGCAGACAATTAAGATCTGCAGGAGAAAAAGCATTATTGCAACAAGCAAAAAATATTCAAGAAGCACATAATGACAATTTAAAAACTCCAGCTTTTGCTGATGGTTATTGGGTGATGTACGATTATAACAGAGGATATTCTAACGATTTAGAAGCCTCTGGAATTATGGATATTTTTAGAGTTCCAAAACCCTCTTACTACTTTTATCAAAGTCAGAGAAATTACAACGATCCCTTTGGGAAACCTGTTTTATATATTGCCAACAATTGGCAAGAAAACAGTCCATTAGAGGTCACAATTTTTAGCAATTGTGATGAAGTGGAGTTGTTTTTAAATGGCAAAATTTTAGGACGTCAAAAACCAGATAGCAATCGAGTTTCAGATAAATTAAACCATCCACCATTTACATTTTCTATAGCAAAATTTGAAAAAGGGGCATTAGAGGCGAAAGGATATATTGATAATGAAATCATAATATCTGATAAAAGAGAAACTCCTGGCAAAGCATCAACAATAAAAATTAAAATTGATGATGATTATCAAAATTTAAAAAATGAAGATACAGACGTATTTTTTGTCCATGCTTATGTTACAGATGATAATGGTATTCTTGTAGCTGATTCTACTGATAAAATTCTTTTCAAAGTTGATGGTAAAGCAGAAATAATAGGTGAAGAATCAGTTATTGCAGAAGCAGGAATTGCATCAATATTAGTAAAAACAAGTGATATAAAAAACGTTACAATCGAAGCTAATTTTCATAATTAAAAGACTTTTAAAACTACTCAAAAATGATATCAACAAAAAAAATAACACTAATTTTATTTTTAGTATTTCTATCTCAAACAACATTTAGCCAAGAATATATGGTGGGTGCAGATTTATCATTTGTTAAAGAAGCAGAAGATAAAGGGTTTTCTTTTAAGGAAAATAACATCGTAAAACCAGGATTAGACATTTTTAGAGAACATGGTTATAATTGGATTCGATTGCGATTATTTAACTCTCCAAAAGAACTGCCAAACGATTTAGAATATACAATTGCTTTAGCTAAAGAAGCAAAAAAGAAAGGCTATAAATTTTTATTAGATTACCACTACTCAGATACTTGGGCAGATCCACAAAAACAATTTGTACCAAAAGCTTGGGAAGGAAAAACCCAAAAAGAAGTAGAACAGTTGGTCTATGAATTTACCAAAGAAACTATGATTGCTTTTCGAGAAGCAGACGTATATCCAGATATGGTACAGATTGGTAATGAAATAAGTAATGGAATGATTTGGCCTTATGGAAAATTACCAGAAAATTGGGATAATTTAGCGGCTTTTCTAAAGGCAGGAATCAATGGTGTTTACGCTAGTATTGGTAACAATTCATCACCAAAAATTATGATTCATATTGATAAAGGAGGTGATAAAGAATTCACTAAATATTGGTTTGATAAATTACATACATACAATATAAAGTATGATGTAATTGGGCAATCTTATTATCCTTGGTGGCATGGAAGTTTGCTAGATTTAAGAGAATGTTTAAACTTTGCAGCGCTAACCTATAAAAAAGATATTGTTCTTGTAGAAACAGCTTACAACCACAGTCCTGCAGAGTATATTAATAAAAAACCTCCTTTTCCTGAAACTGCTGAAGGGCAAAAAGAATTTTTAGAAGAAGTAAATAACATTATTTTAAACATACCAGAAAACAGAGGAAAAGGTCTTTTTTGGTGGGAACCTGCAGCACCAAACAAAGGTTTTTCCTACAGAACTTATTTTGATGAAAATGGAAATGTGAAGCCTGTGATAAATGTTTTCGATAAATATGTTAGGCATTAAAAAAACAAATACAACTAAAACAGATCTGTGTGATGAATAAATTTTTGCTTACAATAATGTCTCTTTTTTTTACCTGTTTACTAACAGGTCAATCTATAGAAATTGTTTCTTATGGAGAAAACCCATTAGAGGTTAATCCTTTATTAGGAAGTAATTTGAACATCAATTATAAGTATACAAGTGAAACTGGTTCTACTGGCAATCATATTTATATTGGCTTAGAAATATTAGATGCAAATAACACCTATCAATCTACAGTAAAAGAAATTACGCTTAATAACCAACCTGTTGGTAATAATACCCAAAATTCAGTATCTTTTTTTATTGGGAGTATAAATACCTTATCAGAAAATTTGCCTAATGGATATTATTATCAGGTAAAAGCTGTTTTATATGCAAGTGGTGGTTGGATACAAAATGCAATAGCTGATTATAGAAATACTCCTGCATTAGTTTTACAAGATACAAGCAATACTGTTTTAAGTACAAACCCTATTGCCAAAGGAGCAGACATTAGTTGGATGACAGAAATGGAATCTAGAGATTTTGAATGGCAAGATAATAGTGGAACAAAAAAAGAATTATTACCTTTACTGAAAGAATATCAATTAGATGCTGTACGATTAAGAGTTTGGGTAAATCCAGAAAATTCTGCTGCAAATGGTTGGTGTGATATTGAGGATTTAGTAAAAAAAGCAGAATTGGCAAATGCCTTAAATATGGATATTATGGTCTGTATTCATTACAGTGATTGGTGGGCAGATCCTGGAAAGCAAAATAAACCTGCAGCTTGGTCTAGTTATTCTGTTTCACAATTAGAAACAGCTGTGGCAAATCATACTACAGATATTTTAAATGCATTAAATGAAAAAGGAATCATACCAAAATGGGTTCAAGTTGGTAATGAAACAAGTGATGGAATGTTGTGGACAACAGGTAAAGCTTCAACAGGTGGTTTTGCAAATTATGCTAAATTTATAAATGCTGGTTTAAATGCAGTTAAAAATTTTAATACCAATATAAAAACAATATTACATCTTGCAACAGGAAATGATAATCCCTTATTTAGATGGAATATTGGAGGTTTAATAAATAATGGTTTAAATACGAATAAACTAGATATTATAGGTATGTCTTTATATCCAAATGAAGACAATTGGAAAAATATGGTAGAAGACACATATAATAATATGGTAGATTTAAAAACTCGTTATCAAAAAGACGTTATGATGGTAGAAATTGGCTTTAATGCAAATCAACCAGAAATTTCTCACCAATTTGTAAAATATATGATTGAAAAAACAAGACAAGCTCAAGGTTTAGGTGTTTTTTATTGGGAACCAATCGCACATAATAATTGGAATTCATATTCCAAAGGTGCTTGGGATTCAGATGGAAGTCCATCTATTGTTATGGACGCTTTTAAAAATGAAACTCCACTAAGTGTAGAAAATTTAATGGTTAGAAATAAACAAGAGTTTTCTGTATTTCCAAATCCTAGTAATAATTTAATTACTGTAAAATTTTCTTGCTCAGTTCTAAAATCGATCAAAATTTATGATAGTTCAGGTAAATTAATTAAAAATATAAAAAAAGAAAGTGCTTCTAAACCTATTGATATTTCTAAATTAATAGCTGGTATTTATGTCTTAAAAATAAATAATTCGAAATCAATAAAATTTATTAAAAACTAATTCATGCAAATATTATCTTTTTTAGGGTTTACAATTTTAGTTGCAGTAATCTCTTATTTAGCCACTAGAAAAACAGCCGAAACTTCATCTGATGGGTATTTTTTAGGTGGCAGAAGTTTAACTGCAGGAGTTATTGCAGGTTCGTTATTACTAACCAATTTATCTACAGAACAAATTGTAGGTTTAAATGGATCCGCTTATACAAGTGGTTTATCTGTAATGGTTTGGGAAACTTTAGCGGCTATTGCCATGGTAGTTGCAGCCGTTTATTTATTGCCAAAATATTTAAAAAGCGGATTAACAACGGTACCTGGTTTTTTAGAAAAACGCTTTGATGTTACTACAAAAACCTTAACCTCTATACTATTCTTAACAGGATATGTAGTTGTGCTTTTACCTGTCATTTTATATTCTGGATCATTAGCTATAAGTGGTATGTTTGATATTCCTACTTTATTAGGAGTTACACATACTCAATCTATTTGGATCTGTGTATGGGGTATAGGAATTATCGGTTCTATTTACGCAGTATTTGGTGGATTAAAAGCTGTTGCAGTTTCAGATTCTATAAACGCAGTAGGTTTACTAATTGGTGGTATATTAATACCTTTCTTTGGATTATTACTAATTGGTGATGGTAATTTATTTGACGGATTAAACATATTGGTAACAGAAAATCCAGAGAAATTTAAATCTATGGGTAGCAAAACAGATCCTGTTCCATTTTACACCATTTTTACTGGAATGATGTTAGTACAATTATTTTATTGGGGTACTAATCAGCAAATTATTCAAAGAGCTTTAGGTGCAAAGAACTTAAAAGAAGGTCAAAAAGGATTGTTATTGGCCTCATTTATCAAAATTTTAGGGCCATTAATTGTAGTATTACCTGGTTTAATAGCATATCATATTTTTGAAGGAAGTTTAGAAACTGCAGATAGTGCATATCCAATGTTAGTGAAAAAAGTATTACCTCAAGAATGGGTTGGCTTTTTTGCAGCTGTTTTATTTGGAGCAATTTTAAGCTCTTTTAATAGTGTTTTAAATAGTTCTGTTACCTTATTTGGTATAGATGTTTACAAACAACATATCAATAAAAATGCGGACGAAAAAACAATTGTAAAATATGGAAAAACCTTTGGAGTTATTTTAGCAATAGCAGCCATGTGTATTGCTCCATTAATTGCAAATGCTGGTAGTTTGTTTGATTATTTACAGGAAATAAACGGTATTTATAGTATTCCTATTTTAACGATTATTGTGGTTGGTTTTACCACTAAAAGAGTACCAGCTATTGCTGCTAAAATTGGTTTAATATCAGGTTGTTTGCTCTATATAATTAGTCAGTTTTTTTTACAACCTTATTTTATAAATACAGCTTTAGCAGAAGCAAAATTAAACGGAATTATAGAAGCTTCAGAATTAGCGTTAATAGAATCACAAGCATATCCACATTTTTTAGATGTGATGGCAATTCTATTTGTTTTAAATATATTGATAATGCTTATAATAGGTAAATTAAAACCAAGAGAAATTGCGTATTCACAAGAGTACACAAAACAAGTAAATATTTCTCCTTGGAAATATGTGAATCAAGTAAGTATTATAATTTGTGTGATTGTTATAGGTGTTTATATCTATTTTGCATAATTAAAAAATAGAAAAAATTATTAACAGAAGCATATAGTTACACTGAATCTTATACTAAAAAAGCTGAATATTTTAAATATTCAGCTTTTTTATTTTGTATTTTTTATTCAATTTATTAAAAAAAAGAGCCTCAAAAATAATTTTGAGGCTCTTATATCTTTAAAAGAGTGCTAATTTCGGTCGTTTAAATTCCGTCTCCTAAACTTTTTAGTTTTTCAGTATTTTCTGCAAGCATCAATTCGTCAATAATTTTCTGAATATCGCCATTCATAATGTTAGGCAAGTCATATAAAGACAAACCAATTCTGTGATCTGTAACTCTACCTTGTGCATAATTATACGTTCTAATTTTAGCACTTCTATCTCCAGAAGAAACCATAGAACCACGTTTTAAAGCATCTTCTGCGTTTTTCTTCGCTAATTCCATATCGTATAAACGAGAACGTAAAACTTTAAAAGCTTTCTCTTTATTTTTATGCTGACTTTTTTGATCTTGACATTGTGCAACCAAACCAGTTGGAATATGTGTTAATCGAACTGCAGAATACGTTGTGTTTACAGACTGACCTCCAGGACCTGAAGAACAGAAAAAATCGATTCTTACATCTTTTGGATTAATCTCTACATCAAATTCTTCTGCCTCAGGAAAAACCATACAGGTTGCTGCTGATGTATGCACTCTACCTTGTGTTTCAGTTTGAGGAACTCTTTGTACACGATGTACACCAGCTTCAAACTTTAAAATTCCATACACATCGTTTCCTGTAACTTCGAATTGTATTTCTTTAAAACCACCATTTGTTCCTTCAGAATAATCTACTGTAGAAACTTTCCAACCTTTACTTTCACAATATTTAGAATACATTCTAAACAAATCTCCAGCAAAAATACTAGCTTCATCTCCACCTGTACCTGCTCTTAATTCTACAACTGCATTTTTAGAATCTTCTGGATCTTTAGGAATCAATAAAAATTTAATTTCATCTTCTAATTGAGGTATTCTAGTATTGGCTTCCTCCATTTGCATCTTAGCCATTTCTGTCATTTCAGGATCAGAACCATCTGCAATTATTTCTTTAGCCTCTTCTATATTGCCTGTTAATTCTCGGTATTCTTCA
>TARA_R110002072_G_scaffold269796_2_pt1 | contig 58632 bp, 46 predicted proteins | sample TARA_R110002072 | Tara Oceans TARA_R110002072 (sample SAMEA4397118) | marine metagenome | biome: Polar Biome; feature: [SRF] surface water layer (ENVO:00010504); material: water (ENVO:00002006), including particulate matter (ENVO:01000060) such as... | depth 5 m | reverse complement strand
CAATCCCCAGCCGCCCAATCCCCCGCCGCCCAATCCCCAGCCGCCATTCCGTCCCTAGCCGCCAGCGACGCCCAATGCGACATTTGGCGCCGGCTCCTACAAGCTGCCAGTCGCAACCACCGGCCACTTCTTGCGCCAACCACGATGCAGCGCGCGGAACGACTCGTCAGCAAACAGCTCGCGCAAGTCCACGTCCGGCGCATCGAGCGACTCAACGACCTTGGCAATCATGACGAAGCGCTCGTAGGCGCGCTTGGCGCTGTCGAGGTCGCCGCTGCGGCCGTGGCAGCGCGCGACGTGGCGCCAAACCAACCCCTTCTGACGTGCATCTGCAGCTAGTGGCAGAGCCTTCCGAAACAAGGCAATCGCGTCGGCAAACACTTCAGGATGGCACGATTCGCCAACCCGACACACCTTGTTGTCGCACGGCCAGTAGTGCGGTTGCATCTCCAAACGTCGTTCGCCACGCCGCGTCCACGCCAGGTATTGCCGATGCTTTGCAACGGCGGGATCCACCGGGGCAATCTCGAAGAAGAACCCGAGACTGCGCGGACGCAGTAGCACGCAATACCGCGAGCGAGCGATGGCGCCGCCGTAAACGGGGACCTTGGTCACGCTGATCGCATACCCGTCATTGGCATCCTTGGGCAGCTTGACGTCGTCGTCAAACTGCACCAGCACCCGATTGGCATCGTCGTTGCGTTCGCCCAAGCCGTGCACAATGCCGCAGCGCAAGCGCCCGGCAGCCACTTCGCGAATGTGCCGGTCGGGCAGGACCCCACGCCCTTTCGGCGTCGGCCGCAGCCACTCGAACTGCTGGCCGATGTGCACGCTGAGCAGGTCGGGCGAACGATCGTGATCCGCATCGATCACCACCGAGTCGCGATACTTCTCCATCATCGGATGGTGATCCGACTGGTGAGGCCACCGGCTGCGGTAATCCTGCACGGGCACCAACCCGCCCTTGATCGCGTAGTAGTTGAGGAACCATCCCTTGCGACCCTCCGTGCGAATCGAGAACGCGGCATCGTGATGTCCATGGCGCTCGATACGAAACCCGAGCCGGGCCAACTGCGCGCGCGCCGCATACGCGTACGGCTTCTCCTTGACACCAGCTTGCAACGGGAACGGGAACCAAATGCGCAGATCTTCGATCGGCAGATCCCGCCCGTGCCCCGATTCCGCACCGAACTCCAAAGCCTTGCCAAAGGTCCGATTGCCGGCCTTCAGGACGCCCGGGAACACATGCGCCGACAGCACGCCGGAAAACATCACCAGGTCGCCAATGCCGTCACCGTTCACGTCGGCCACATCGCTGGCGAGGATCGAACGACGCTCTTCGGACTCGTGTTCACAGTCGGACGACGACTTCACGATCGCAAACGTCCTGGGGATCTCGCCGCGGCTGGGAGCTGGCGCAACCTGCTTGACCTGCGACTCAATGGTCTCGTCGGGTAACAGCGTTAGCTCGAACCGCACGTCCTGACGCGAACGGTCATTCTCGTCGATCATGCGACCGACAATCGTCGCCGGCCGATCCGCAGTCGCCGATTCGCATGACTCGATGGTGTAGGGGCTGTCGCCGACACCGCGCGCCCGTGACAAACGCCGAGGCAAGTACGCCTCCAAAGACACAGGCTTGCCGGTGAAGTCGCCGCGCGCATTGAGCCGCAACAACATCAAGTACGGTCGGGAGCCGAGCGGCAACACCATCGCTCGGTGACCCCCACCATCGTCCTCGAGAAACCATGGAATCAGCGGATGCAACTTGTCGACGTCCTTGCCGCGCGATCCACCGTTGCGCCAACCGGTGTCGCCGTTGCGATGCAGACGCACCTCTTCTTTTCGGTTGCTGCTCTCGGTCGACAAGTAGTCGAGATCCCCATCGCCATCGACATCCGCAAAGCAACCGTAGCGATTCTCGAGTCGCGGCATCACAGCGACCAAGCGCAGGTCGGTGCCCAGCGACTGAAGTCGTGCGTGGATCTGCTCGGCGTACTCGCGCTCGCGCTTGCTCAGCGCTCCGAGATCGCGTGCATAGGTGTCGCCCGGAAGCGATGCCCCTTGTGACTGGCCCACTGCAGGTTGGAGTTCCGCAGATTGGGGAGCTGCAGACTGCGGCTCCAAAGGTCGGGGTTTGGCGGTCGTTGGACCCTGCGCAATGGTCTTTGTCAGCAGACAAATAGCAAAAAGCGCAGTCTTTGCGTACGAGGCGTGCACACCGCAAACCTAGCAGGTTCCCCTCTCAAAGTTGCAGTCACCGGCAACCATTCCTCAACGCTTCTTCTCGCCATGCGAACTCGTATGCTGCTCGTCGCGCATGTTTGACCGCTTCTCCGAGAACGCCAAGAAGATGATGAAGTTCGCCCGCGATGCGGCGAATCGACATCGCTGCGGCTACATCGATGCCGAGCACTTGTTGATCGGCATCCTCGAAATGCCATTGAACAACGCGAGCATGATGCTTGTGGACCAAGGCATCGACATCCGATCGCTGCACCAGGCACTGGACTCCATGTTGCCGCGCGGCACCGAGCAGCATCCGGAAAGCTTGCCATTCACGCCGGCAGCCAAACGTGTACTTGAGCAGGCAATCAGGTTGGCCGCCGAGCTCCACCACACCCACATCGGCAGCCCACACGTATTGCTCGGAATCCTGCGCGACGATGACAACGACGCCAAGAGCGTGTTGCTGCGGGTCGGAGTCGACCCAGACGCCCTTCAATCTGCCATGACAGACTCTATTCCCATGTCTCGACGAGCCCGCGCCAACCTGCTGCTGATCAGCAACTCGACCATGCACGGCGGAGGCTACCTCGAACACTGCGCCACTGAGATCAAGGAGTTCCTCGGCGAACGCAAGCGCGTGATGTTCGTGCCGTTCGCCCTCGCCGATCACGATGGCTACGCACAGAAAGCGCGCGAAGCCTTCGCAGCGATGGGCCACGATCTCGACTCGGTACACACGCACAAGAACCAAGTCGAAGCCGTGCAAGGCGCCGACGCCATATTCATCGGTGGCGGCAACACCTTTCGGTTGCTCGCCGCACTCAGCCATCACGGCCTGATTCCAGCGATTCAGAAGCGTGTCTTCGAAGGCATGCCCTACATCGGCAGCAGCGCCGGAACCAACGTCGCAACTCTGTCGATCCGCACGACCAACGACATGCCGATTGTGCAGCCTCCGTCATTCACGGCGCTGCAGTTGGTGCCGTTCCAAATCAACCCGCACTACCTCGACCCGGACCCGAGCAGCCCCCACATGGGCGAGACCCGCGCCGAGCGCATCCAGCAGTTTCACGAAGAGCACGAAGTGCCCGTGCTCGGGTTGCGCGAAGGCTGCATGCTGCGAGTCAACGGCGAGACCATGCAACTGCGCGGCACAACCAATGCTCGGTTGTTCCGGCGGGCCCAAGAACCAGAAGAGTTCCAGCCGCCGTGCGACCTGTCGTTCTTGCTGGAGGACTGAGTCAACTCCGTGCTACGAAAGTTTCGCTACTCGCTCGCGACCCTCCGATTTGAAGACTGGTGGAAACGTCAACGGCGAGCCCGCCTCGCAAAACGCCAAAGCAACGCGCCGTCGGGCCAATGCCCCATCTGCCAGGCTTCGGTGACCTTCGCCGTCGTCAGCGACAGCCCGCGCGAACAACTGATGTGTTCCGGCTGCGGCAGTGTGCCGCGCCAACGAGCGTTGATCCAGGTTCTAGCGGACATGCACGTCGCCGGCACCGATGTGCATGAGTGCTCGCCGAGCCTGTGCACGTTCTGGTTTCTCAAGCGACAGTGCCGCGCGTTTGACGCATCCTACTTCTGGCCGGACCGACCTGCCGGCGCCCGGGTCGGCGCGGTACGCAACGTCGATCTAGGCAAGCAACCGTATGCCGATGCGGGCTTCGACTTCGTCGTCACCCAAGACGTGCTCGAGCACGTGCCCGAGCCCACCGCAGCGATCCGCGAGATCCACCGAACGCTGCGCAGGGGCGGGGCGCACGTGTTCACCGTGCCGCGCAACGATTGGCATGACACAGAGCCTCGCGCTGAGCTAACCAAAAGCGGCGACCTGCGCCACCTCAAGCCGCCCGAATACCACCGCGATCCAATCCGCACGTCCGGATCCTTGGTGATCACCGACTGGGGCATGGATCTTGAACAACGAATGGCCCAGGCTGTACCCGGTGTCACGTGCGAAGCGCGCGTGGTCCACGATCCAGTCCTTGGCATTCCCAACCCCGTCGAAGTGTTCGTCGCCCGCAATCCGTCATGAGAGCCCCCATCATGAAAGCCCCCGTCATCAAACCCTTCGCCTACCTCACTCTCGCGGCAGCCACGCTCGCGTCCTGCGCCGCGGTCGAAACGGACCACGCGATGTCCTTTTGCGAATCGCAGATCAACGAAGGCGTCTTGCGCGCCCACGTTGAGTTCTTGAGCAGCGACGAACTCGGCGGCCGCGGTGTCGGCACCACCGGCGACGTGCTCGCGCGCAACTACATCGCGTCGCAACTGCTCGCCGCTGGCCTCAAGCCCGGAGCTGCCGACGGCGGCTGGCTGCAGCCGGTGCCGATCGTCGGCATCCAATCCAACGTCACGACCTCACTCAAGGCACGCAGCCCCAACGGCACCGCCGCCTTCGAAGCTCCGACGGATTACACCGCCGTCGCCGGCAGCCCCGATGCAACCGCAGCCTGGAACGAAGCAGAAGTGGTCTTTGTCGGCTACGGCATCAACGCCCCCGAACAGAAGTGGGACGACTTCCAGGGCGTCGACGTCCGCGGCAAAGTGCTGATGGTCATGAACAATGACCCGTCTACCGACGAAGAAGTCTTCGCCGGTAAGACTCGCCTCTACTACGGCCGCTGGAGTTACAAGTTCGAAGAAGCCGCGCGCCGCGGTGCAGCCGGGGTGATGATCATTCACACCAACGAGTCGGCTGGCTACCCGTTCCAGGTGATCCAATCGAGCCACGGTCGCGAGAACTTCTGGCTGCCGTTTGAAGAAGGCAAGCCAACACTGGCCGTGCGTTCGTGGTGCTCAGACATCGCCGCCAGCACCATCTGCCGCCTCGGCGGGCACGATCTCGATGCGCTGCGCGCGCGTGCCGAGAAGGGCAACCAGCCACCCGTGCCGCTCGGCGTCACCGTCAACCTGGAAATCCAGAACGACCTGCGCGAGATGCAATCCGCGAACGTGGTCGGCGTGCTTCCCGGCACCGATCCGCAGCTGATGGACGAATACGTCGTGCTGACGGCACACTTCGACCACCTCGGCATTGGCAAACCGCGCGGTGATGATGCGATCTACAACGGCGCCGTCGACAACGCATCAGGTTGCGCGGGCCTATTGGCTTTGGCTCGCGCCGCGGCGCTACTACCCGAACGCCGCCGCAGCATGCTATTCTTGGCCGTCACAGCCGAAGAGTCCGGCTTGCTTGGCTCGAAGTACTACGCCGAGCATCCGACCGTCGACAAGCAGCAATTGGTGGCCAACGTCAACGTCGATGGCCTCAACGTTTGGGGCCCGACCACGGACATCGAGTTCATTGGCTACGGCAAGAACAGCCTGAGCGATGTCGCCTCGAAGATCGCCAAGGCGCGCGGCCGCGAGATCAAGCCCGACAGCCAACCAGACCTCGGCTTGTTCTATCGCAGCGACCACTTCAACTTCGCCCGCATCGGTGTGCCAGCGGCGTTCTTCAAGGGTGGCAAGGAGTTCCTGGATCAACCTGCGAACCGCAAGCGCATGAAGGCCAGCTACACGACGGTGCACTACCACCAACCGACCGACGAACTCGCAAAATGGTGGAACTTCGAGGGTGCGGTCAACGACATGCGCGTGCTGTTCAACTTGCTGATCCAGACCGCCAACGCGGACGAAGCTCCGACCTGGACGCCCGGCGATGAGTTCGAGAAGCTGCGGTAGTCGAACTGCGCCGTAGCGGCCCGTGCCGGACCTGCAAGTCGGGCATAAGATATTGAGCGGCAAGATCTTGCACCGCTGCGCGCTACCCCTGCGCTCGCCAACATGGCGACGCATGGCGACGCATGGCGACGCATGGCGACGCGCGCCAGGCCCGCTGCAAGACGCACCCTGACGCTTTTCGTGCGTGTGACACCCGAAGCTTGCCCAAACGGCAAGCGAAGCCAAACTCCAGAGCTAGGATATAGCGAGCGGCCGCACGCCGCCCCTCACCACCTCGGAGCCTCACATGCAACCTACCCCTATCGCCATCGCGATTGCGATGTCCTCATCGCTGATCGCGCAAGGCACGGCCAGCTTCACAACCAGCGAGCTTGCCCCGACCGTCATCCAGTTTACGGACACGTCATCCGGCGGCACGCCAATCGCGTGGGACTGGGATTTCGAGAACGACGGCGTCGTCGATGCCACCAACCAGAACCCCGTGTTCGCCTACCCGGGCACCGGCATCTACGAATGCAGCCTCACCGTGGACTTCGGCACAGGCACCGACACAGTCGTTCAGAACGTGTTCATCAGCGTGCTGCCGATTCCGGACTTCGGCAACACGTACGTCTCCGGCACGCAGACGCGTGGCTTCTGGTTCCCGGCACCGACACGATTCTCGATCACCAGCGCAAAGGTGCCCGACGAGTCTGCCCACGGACTGCAGAACGTCGCCATCTACCGCATGACGGGAGCACCGCCGGTCTATACGGCGTCCACGACTGGTGGTCTTGAGTTTCTTTCGACGGGCACCGCGAGCAGCTCGGCCATCCCGTGCGCCGTCAGCTTTGACACCGGCGAATTCGTCGGCGTGATCGGAGCTTGCGGGGACGCATCCACGATGCGCAATTCGTATGGCACGCCAGCCGGCCCATTCCAATCGTCGATTCTCGGCCAGGCCACGACACTGACCCGCTTCATCACGCAAACGAATCTAGTCAGCAGCAACGGCCTCGGCCCGTATTCGCAAACCCTCAGTGGCGCAATCTCACGCGTCGAACTGACAATCTCCTCGTGTGTCGGATTGCCCTACGGAAACGGTTCGCCGTCCTCGCAAGCTCAGGCCCCGATCCTCAGAACGAGCGCGCTGCCGTTCCTCGGCCAAACCGCAACGCTGACGCTCGAGAACTTCGACGCCAACGCGCTCGGCATCCTCGCCGTCGGCATCGGCCGAGCCAACATTCCGACCCCGCTCGGCGATGTGCTGATCGGCACGCTGGCTGGCTCGGTGCCGCTAAATGGCGGCGCGTTGATGACGCCCGGCTCCTACGACTTCACGTTCCCGATTCCGTCCAACCCAGCGCTGCAAGGCTTTGGCCCGGTCAACTGGCAATCCGCTTGCCTGGTCACCGGCACCGGGGAGTTCGCGCTATCCAACGGCAACGAGTGGTGGCTCGAGCTGTAGGCCAGAGCAGGGCCGCCAGTAGCAATGCCGGAGTAGCAACGCCGGAGTAGCAACGCCGGCACGCCACACGAGGCGCCGCACCCTCGCGACACATCGAAATAGCTGGCGCGCTAACCAGCTCGCTAGCGGCGACGACGCGGTGTGCTGTAGATCTCGAGCTCTTCGTCAATGACCTTGAGCTCGGCGAAGGAGACCTTGGTGCCACTGCTGCGCTTGAGCATCTCAAGCATCCAGGCGCATTCTTCGGGAGCCACTGGACCACCGATATTGCTACCCTTCGGCTCGGCATTCGAGCTGACGATCTCCTTGCCGTTCGGATCGAGGATCACCGACCACGGCAGACCACCGGAACGCTTGCCCTTCAGGCGCTCGTTCAGAGCCTTGCCGCCAATGTCGCGATCCACATCAATCATGACGTCGACCCAGCCCTTGTTATAGATCGGCGCAACCTTCTCTCGCCCGAGGAACTCCTCGAGCACTTTGCACCAGCCTCACCAAGGTGCGTCGAAGCGGATCAGGATATTGCGCCCGCTCTCCTTTGCTTTGAGCATCGCTTCGGCGACCTTCTCGTCGGCGCTGACCGGCTTGCAAAACAGCGGCTGCAGCTTCTCAAGGGCTGCCTTGCCCGCGAGTTCGTCTTCGGTGAATCGGCCAAGCTCCTTGCCGGCCGCATCCGTGACGACCACGCCACTGCCTTCGCCTTGCCATTTCCATTCCTTGGCAGCGGCAGCGCCAGTGAAGGCGACGGTTTCGAACTCGTAGAGCAACTTGCGCGACAACTCGCGGTTGCTCTTCAAGTCTTTGGCAAGGTCTTCGCCATCGGCACTGAGCACGACGAGCACGCGCTTGTTGTGCATCAACGCACGCGCTTGCGTCTTCGCCAGATCCGGGGCGGGAGCCGCCTTGTTCTGCGCGAACGCCACTCCAGTGGCGAACAGCAGCGTCAGGGGCAAGAGAGTGAAGGTTTTGTTCATGGCAATCTCCGAAGCCATGATGGTAGCGGACCGCGCGGTAGCTAGCGCAGTTTCATCTCGGCAGTCCCGCCAGGCTGAATCGCCAGGGTCTGCATTTGCCCCGTCGTCAGGACCGTTAGCGTCACCGTCATGCCAACGCCTGGCAGCGGCAGGAGCGGCACCCAAAGCTCCCCTGCCTCGCTCGTTGCAACCATGCCTAGCTTCTCAGAATCCAACTCACGCTGCGCGAACGAAAGGAAGAAGTGCTCTGGGGTCTCAAGCTTTCGCCACTCCGCCATCCCCACCAAGACCAAGCTCAGACCCGCAGCAGGCGCGCCATTCGCATCGACGACACGCACCTTGCCTCTCGGCATTGGCTGGAGCTTCAGCACCACATCCAGAGCGCCAGCTGGACTCGCAGGAATTACTTGCCATGCGATGTCATCGCCCTGACGACTCCAGAACATCCAGTCGGCACCGTCGTTCAGCCGCAACCGTTTTCGACCAGCAGCATCCATGCGCAGCGGCACCCGGAAGCCAGAAAACCCAACGACCTCGTTGTAGGGCGTCATGCTGACCACAGCGCCTCGGACTGGATTGCCTTTGCGATCCTGCACCGAGAGGTCGATCGTCGTGGCCGCAAGGTTCAACTCGCAAGCATTCTCCCCTTGCTCGAGCAGCGCCCAGACCGGTTCGTGGCCTTTGCGCTCGATCACGGCCACGCGCGTGTAGCTCGAGTCCTTATGAAGCAACAGCGGTGCCTTGCCATCGCCGTCTGTCTGCACCGTCATCGGCTCTTCAATCGGAGCGACTGCGGCATGGTCGCCCTTGCCCATCACCATGACGCGGTACTTTGCCGGCGGCGCAATGCGCAATTGCTGAGCAGGTGCCATGGAGAAGCACAACACGTGGCCGTTGCGAGCATCGATCTTCGCATGGCCTTCAAACGGGATTCCGCGGCTGTCGATTCCGGCCTGGCAAGGCACGCTCCCGTCGGCGCGCGCTTGCAGCAACAACGGGGATCGAACCCGGCCACACGCATCCCGCAAAGCGACCCGCACGGTTGCTTCGCCCGACTCGTCGGCGACACCGACCAAGCGCCAGGTGCCGCGCGTTGGCGGCATTGCGCGCCAGTCCGAGTCCCGCAACCTCGCCGGCACCTGCTGCCAAATGGCGGCACCGGCGATCGCCCGGCCGCCGACACTCTGCACCCGCACCGCCATCGATTCTGGCGCCGGAATACCGTTCGCCATGGCGTCCTTCACTCTGCCTTGCCAGATTGGCCCACCGTCGGCGGCAAGCACGCGCATTCGCAAGACTGGTAGCGCGGCATACTGCTTGGCCGGAACGAAGAACGAGCCATTCATCACGGGCGACACCTCGACGACCAGCGGCCCTTCCGCCTCCCAAAGGTTCAATCCGGCAAGGGTGCCCGTCTCGACCCGCTGCCCCTCGTGCAAACGAACCGTATGGACAGCGCCAGCGACCAACACGTCGCGCTCAACGGAAGACCATGCGGCTGTCTTCCCTGCGGCCTTGGCAGCGGCAACCGTGTAACTGCGCCCCGGCAACAGCCGAACAATGGCCATGCCTCGATCGTCGGTAGTGGCCGGCACCAGATCATCGACGCCGTCAACATCGACGCACCACGGCGACCCGAAGCACAACAACGCAACTTGGGCTGCGCGCTGACCGGACGCGTCCAAAACCGTCACTGCGGTCGCGACCCGGCCGGAAGCTGCAGCACCGCTGCCCTGAGCGACTCCAGCGGTAGTGAGCAACATGCACAGCAAACTCTGACCCAACCATCTACCTACTTCCGCCATGCACTCACGCTACCGGTAGCTCAAGCACAAAACACGCGCCCCCGTCGGGGTTCTCCTGCAACCGCAGCTCGCCTCCCAGGTCGCGCGCCAGGCCGCGCGCCAACGGCAAACCAAGCCCGACGCCGGGCACATCATTGCTGCTGCCCATGACGGCACCGCGGTCGAACGGAACGAAGATGCTGTTGCGGTGCTTCGTGAGGATGCCGGGCCCACCGTCGCACATAGTCAGTTCGATCAGGCCAGCCTTGCGACGCACGGTCAAGTGCACCTGCGAATCCTCGGCTCCGGCGGCGTACTTCGCCGCGTTGTCCGCGATGTTGAACAGGATCTGGCCAACAGCTTCTTCGTCGGTCTCGACGACCAACTCGCACGCATCGTCATCCACGCGAACATCCAACGTCATATCGACTTCGCCAAGGCGCTGGCCGAGCACTGGGCTGACCGTATCGATCAGGTTCTTGACGCAAACGCGTTGTCGGCGCGCTGTGAATCGACCTTCTTCCAGACGGGACCAGGCTAGCACGTTCTCGACGACGCGGGCGAGTCGATCGGACTCGCGTTGCAGCGTCTGCAGGTAGTGCTTCTGGTCATCGGGATCCTTGACCATGCCTTCGGCCAGCATCTCGCTGTACATCCGGAAAGTCGTCAACGGGGTCCGCAGCTCGTGGGTCACAGCCGACGCGAACCGCGCCCGACGCTCGCCAAAGCCAAGCGCGGTGCGCAAGGTGAAGCCGAGCACCAACAGGCCAAGCACCGTCACACCCCAGGTCGTCCAGAGGATGGTGGTGATGGGCAAATCTGCACTGATCACCGGGCCTCGGTAGTCGGCAATCAATCGTGCGGGCACCGAAGCCATCATCGAAGGTTGCTCGGCCGGAGTCGGCAATTCACATCGCACGATGCGCGCGTCCCCGTCCTCGAACAGGTCCGGCACCAAAGCCAGTAGTTCCTTCTGCAGGCGATCCCAATCGACGAGCACTCCCTGGATGCGCGACTCGCCAGAAACCTGGACGCGGCGCGCAAACACCAGAGACGCTTGTGGCCCGTCGATCCACACCGGCACCATCGGCCCGACAACTTCCCCGCTGCTCGCCATCCAACTGCCTGAATTGGTATAGACGCTGGTCTCGTTGGCGACGTTGTTGGCGACGTTGTTGACGAAGTTCCGCTGCCGGTTGTCCAGTTCGACCACGCTCTGCTGCAACTGCGCAACCTGTTGCGCCGGCGCCTTCTTCTGCTCGGCAGTCTGTGGCAGTGCGGCATTGTTCAAGATGTTGCAACCCATAGCGGGAAGCCGCGCAACCGCGCCCCCGACCTTCTCCTGCAACACGCCAACGGGAAGCCGTGCCTCAATCGCCAACAACTGCTGCTTCGCTCGATCCAGCACATCGGAGGCAATGCCATTGGCCTCGGCGAAGTCTCGCTCGTTGCCGGTCGGTGCCTGCGGGCTGAAGATGCCTTTGGCACCCACTTCGAAGTGCAACAAGAACAGTGGCGACTCGGCTCCGAGCAACGGCGACTGCACCATCACTTCGTCCTTGCCGATCTTGTTGAAGCCCTTCGTCCACGCGTTCGCTGCAGATGGGAACGCGGAATAGTCACTTGCGGGACGCAGGGTTTCGCGAGCGAGTTGCGGCGACAACCAGCTATCCATGCGCCACAGCGCCAAGCGTAGACGTTCTTGCACGGCAGAGTCGCGGCGCGCTTCCCGTTCATCGCCGTCCAGCTGCACGAGCGCGACCGTCAACCACGACAGCACGAGCAACATGACGCCAGTGACGGCGCCAAACCAAAGCGAGGCCTGCGCACGCTGGGTCATGCCGACTCCACTCTGGCGGATGCGAGCATGTAGCCCTTGCCGCGAACGGTCAGCACGACCTGCGGCGCATCCGAGGGATCCGCGAGCTTGCCGCGCAAATTGACGATGTGCATGTCGACCGCTCGCGTTGACGAGTCGCCGCCAGGTAAGCCCCACACACGTTCGAGGATCTCGGTGCGAGCAATCGCCCGCCCGCGGTTCTGCACGAGGTATCGAAGCAATTCGGTCTCGCGCTCGGACAACTGCACACGGCTCTTGTCGGGGCGTTCGATCTCGCGGCGCTCGAAATCAATCTCGCGACCAGCAACATTTACTCGGCTGACGTCCGATGGCCGCTCCGCACTGCGTCGCAAGACTGCGCCGACACGCGCCAACAGCTCCTTGCTGGAGAACGGTTTGACGACGTAGTCATCGGCACCGATCTGCAAGCCGTGGATGCGATCCTGCTCGGCACCGCGCGCCGTCACCAAGATTACCGGCAGCAACGGACGCGACTTGCGCACTTCCGCCAGGATCTCGAAGCCATCGTGGCCGGGCATCATCACATCCAAGACGACCAGATCGAGTTCGGCGGACAACGCGGTTTCCATGCCCGCATTGCCATCCTCACAGGCGATCACCTGGTAGCCATCGAACTGCAATGCATCGACCAGCCCGCGGCGGATCGCGGGGTCGTCTTCGACAACGAGCACGGTCTTCGACATGGCGATTATCGTAGACGCAAGCGACGGATCGTGGCCCCTGCGGCCGCGGGTTCCTTGATGACCGGCGGAACGCTCTCCTTCTGCTGCGCGGCCTTCTCACGAACCTTCTTCAGGACCTCCTCGAGGCGGAGTTCTGCGGCGCTCTTCTTGGGGCCTGTCTTCACGCTCTGCTTTGGCGCACCGCTCGGTGGCACGGGCACGACCTGCTGGGGCTGCACGATCTGCGGCGCGACCATGACGCCCTTCGGCTTCTCAACTGCTGGCTTGTCGACTGCTGGCTTGTCGACCTTCGGTGCTTGCACCTCGGGCTCGGGGCGGCGCTCGAAGCCGCGCGAACGCGCCTGCTCACGCACCGACTCGAGGATCGCGTCCTCAAAGAGCTTTTCGCCGTCCTTCGCATTCTTGCGGCGTTCGGCCTGCACGAAGGCATCGCGCTTGCGGCCAATCTCTGCCACCTGCTTTTGGATCTTGCCGCGCTTCTCCTGCATCGTGACGACATGCGCCTTCAATTGCTCGGGCGTCAGCTTGCGCAGTTTTTCTGGTAGGTCCTTCTTCTTGACGGCTGCCAGATCAAACTTCGGGTTCTTGATCGCGTCGCACAAGTCGTAGGTCGGGTTGAAGTAGAGCGAACTCGCCTTGGTCTGGCAGCGCTGCGCCGCGGCTGCGGGATTGAGTGTCAACGCATTGCCGTCTTGGGCAATCTGGTTGGCCGACCATGCTGTGCGATTGGCACCAAAGGTCAGGTAGGTCGTGTTGATCTGCGAGCTGAGTGCCATCAGCTCCTTGTCGAACGGCGTCTCGATCACGGCAACCTGGTCTTGCTCAATCGCGACGAACTTGCCGTCGGCCATGCGCGCGACTTGGCGCCAGCCTTCCGCTTCCTGCTTCTGCTGGTTGCCGCAGTAGATCGTGTTGACCAGGATGCCCTTGCCAATCGCGGTGCTGGCCATCTGCATCGCATCAAACTCTGGGTCCTGGGTCGCGGCTTCGTTGCCCGCGACGAAGATCAACTTGAGCGCCTGCGGGTCGCTCGACCATTTCAAGTCATCGATTGAGCGCTTGACGACGCGTGCGACGTATTCGCTGCCGCCGTTGGTCGACAGGGCAAACAGCTTCTGCGACACCAAATCGAGGTCCGTCGTCAGCTCGGACTGGATCGCGACAAACCCGGTTTCCTGGCCGTAGGCGGGACTGCCGTAGGTCAACAACGCGACCCGAAGTTCGGGTTGCGGCTGCAGGGTCGCCATGTCGTTTACGATCGACCAGAGGTTCTGGCGCGCGGCATTGATCAAGCCGTTCATGCTGCCGCTGATATCGAGGCAGATGACGAGGTCAATCGCACGCGACGACTTCATCGCCGCGACCACTGGCTTGTCAGTATCGACTGGTTTGACGCGTATGGGCACGCTGGCGATCGGGGCCTGTGCCAACGCGAAGCTGGCTAGGGCGAACAGGGAACAGGTGGCGCGAATCATGAGCGAATCTCCTTTTGTACGGATGCGTTCGAGGTCTGAAGTTTGTGGGCCCCTGAGGTTTGCACCTTTGGGGCATCGATCTTTGGGGCCTGGGTCTTTGGGGACTGGGTCTTGCCCGGCTTCTTGATGGCCGGCTTGCTTGTTTGCTTTGGCGTCGCCTTCACTGGTGCCGCCTTCACTGGTGGAAGCGCGGCCTGAGCTGGAGCGGCCGAGACCAGCACGTTCTTGCCGTTGAGCGAGAGCAAGATCTCGCCCTTCAACGACAACACACCGCTGTTCCCGTGCTTGGCCAACTCGCTGTTCAACTGGAAGTACCTCGCGCTCGCAAACTCAACGAACTCGTCGGGCTTGATGCTCTTGGCGACAACGCTGTTGCCATCGACCCAGCGGTTGCCGCGCAAGAAGAACGCGCGGTCACAAACCTGCAGCGACTGCGTGAGTTCCACCCGATTGAGATTGCTGTCGAAGTAGACATTGCGAGGGTTCGCAACCGTCTGCGCTTTTTGGTTCCACAGGTTCTGGCCTTGGCTGACCGCAGCCGTGCCGCTGCGTGTGACCACAGCGCGGCCTTGCAGACTGTTCTGGCAGGCCATCGACAACGACTGCCAGTCATCTAGCTTGCTGCCCTGCGTGGCTAGGAACGCCGTGTATTCGCCCAACACGCCGTAGCGAGCGGACAGTCGCAGGATCTCATCACGCAACTCGCGCAGGCGCGGGTCGGCGAACGGATCGCGTTGCACCGAGCCGAACGGAGCACCGAGGTCGCCGCCTTGCTGTCGCAGTTCGTCAACCAAGAACGCAATCTGGCGGCTAGCCCACAAGCGCGGCACAAAGGCATGGCGCGTCGTCGCCGATGACACCGGCATCGTAAACACGTAGCGCTTCTCACCGGCTGGGGTCCGCCCAGTCAGTTCGAACTGCAGATCCGCTTCGCCCTTGTATTGACCGAGCACAACCAGCTGATCGCCTTGGAACAAGTCGTTGAGGCGGCGGGGCAGCACTTCGATCGTGCGCGCAACGGGCTCGCCATTCGCACCAATCGTGCGCAGCGTCGGAGCGGCAAGAACCGGGTGATCGAGGCGCGCGAAGGTGCGTGCGACTTTCACTTCGACGTCTTCCTCGGGCAGCACGTAGGTCGTAATCGCGCGAGTTTCGTCGGCGATGCGGTCCAGCAACGGCACGTTGACATCGTGGCCGACACCAAAGCAGAACACGCGGCGACTGCGTGGATTGCCGGTTTGGATCAGCTTGAACAGATCCCGCTCGCTCGTCGGGCCCACCGTTGGCAAGCCGTCCGTCAAAAACAGGACCAGCGGCAACGTGCCTTTCATCGTCGGGGCACGCAGGGCCTCAAGCAGGGCATCGTGAATGTTGGTGCCGCCGTGAGGACGAATGCTCGCGACGAACTCGCGGGCAACCTTCATGGTCTTTTCATCCTTGGCAACGGGCTGCGCAAACGCCTGGCCGACGTCGTTGCCGTAGTGGATGATCTGGATGCCTTCGCCATCCGCAAGGCCTTCGAGCACCTGCATCGCAGCGGCTTTGGCCTGCTCTAATTTGCGACCGGCCATGCTGCCCGAGCGGTCCAATACCAGCGTCACTTCGCGACGAAGTTCGCCGGCGCGAGCCATCTTCGGCGCGTTCGCTAGCAGCAAGAAGTAGCCCCCGCCGATGGTTGGATCAGGGTAGGCAAACATCGCGGCCGTCGGGTAGTCCGTCTTCTCAACGGTTGTGTAGCACAACCGGAAGGCGCCCGGATCGCGCTGACTCAACTTGGTGACGCGCAACGTCATCTTGTCGGTACCGCGACGCTGCACGTTGAGTTCGTGACTCGGCGAGTAGCAAACGCCGATCTCGGCGCGCGCCTGCAGGTCGACGGTGATCGCCCACGGCGCATCGCTGCTCAGCATCTCACTGCGAGGCAGCAAGTAGTCGACGCGCTGGCCATCGACTTCGAGCACGTGGTCGTAGGTCAGGCGAATCTTCTGGCGGCCGTTCGCCGGCACCGGGAAGACACTGCTGCGCAAACAGCAGTAGCCCGAAAACTCAAGCAGCGCCGGATCCTTCATGCGCGAAGTGATCTGGTCGTAGAGCCTGCGGGCTTCTTCCCGTGGCAGGATCTTCGCGGTCGGCTCACTCGCCGGCCCATCGAAGGTGAAGCTCGACACCGCGGCACCATCGGGAACTGGCAGCAACAGGACCGCCTCCTGGACGCGACCTGCCGGGTTGACGAGTTCAAACTCGAGGGTGGTCGTCGCGGCCCGATCGCGGATGCGCACGTTGGCGCTCGCAGCCTCGACCCGCACCGGCGCCATGCCATAGGGCGCCAGCACCGAACGGGTCGGCACGACCCAATGGTGCGTCCAAGGCGCACCGCGATGTGGCGACTGGGCGGCCAGGTTGGCTGGCAAGAGCATGGCCACAGCCGCTGCCATCGCCAGTTTGGTCAAGTAATCAGATAATCGTCGGTTGCTCACAAGCCCACCTCTTTGGTGTCGGTTCGAGTTTCGTTCGTCGGCAAGGCGTCTGGTTCGAAGGGTCCGTGCCATGTCTTGTCGACCCAATAGACGGCCCAGCACCCCTCGATTGGGTAAGGGCTCAGTAAGACGGCTTGACGAACTGGCGAGACCGAATACTTTCTCTTGCAAAGCCAACCCCTGGAACACTGATGGAACTCCGAGACGCGATCGACCAGATCACGACAATCCGCAGCCAGTTGGCTGCGACCGAACACCTCAAGAGCCTGCGCGCCATCCCGGTCGCGTTGTCGGGGGTGCTCGCGATCGCGGCGGCGATTGCGCAAACGTTGTGGCTTGAGCACCCGATGGACTACCCGCGGCGCTACTTGCTGCTCTGGTGCGGGGCGGCCGTGATCAGCGGCGTGTTGGCCAGTGTCGTCGTCGCGCGACGCACCTTTCGCTGTCCCGGGGAACTCAGTGCCGCAAATGCCTGGCTGGCCGTGCGGCAATTCGCGCCGAGCCTGGCAGTCGGCGCCATCGTGACCTGGTTCGTGGTCGATCGCATCCCGCACATGCTGTGGGTGCTGCCAGGCCTGTGGCAGTTGCTGTTTGGTCTCGGCAACCTCGCCGCCCATCGCTTGCTGCCAACGCCCGCGTTCTTCGTCGGCGTCACGTTTGTCGCAACCGGCACGTGCTGCCTGTGGTTTGGGGAACTCGCCCTCGATCCCTGGGCGATGGGACTGCCGTTTGCCGCCGGACAACTCGCGTTGGCTGCGATTCTTTGGTGGCACCACGAGCGCCCCGAATCGTCCCGCTTGCTGACCCCGGAGGGCCACCGATGAGCAAGGAAACTCTAGACGACGGGCGCTACGCCTACGAAGGCCTCGACCGCGTGCTGCATGAGAAGGCGCGCCTCGGCATTGTCACGTCCCTGGCGGCGCGCGCCGAAGGCCTGTTGTTCACCGATCTGAAGTCGCTCTGCAACTTGACCGATGGCAACTTGTCGCGACACCTGACCGTGCTGCAGGAAGCGAACATTGTCGAGATCCACAAGGGCTACAAGGGCAAGCGCCCGCAAACGCTTTGCCGCTTGAGCGAGGCTGGCCGCACTCGCTACCTCGAATACATCGCCGTGCTCGGCGCCGTGCTCAATGATGCGGTGCAGGCTTCGAAGGCAGCTGGCGACGCTAGCAAGATCTTGCCGGACGGATTCAGTCCGGCATAGCCACGGCACCGGCAAGCAGGCCGGCAACCGGCGGTTTCACTGTCTTCGTTAGCGCAGCACGACCGTCGCCGACAGTGCCGACAGCAGTTGCTGCGCCCCGTCGTAGGTTCCGAAGGCACTGATGCGCGCGACGGGCGATGTGGCGGTCCGCTCGGCGACAGCTTGCTGGAACTCGTCGAACGATACGTAGACGACGACGCCACCGTTTTCGACAATGCGGTAGAAGCCGCGGTTGAGAAGCGGACGCACGGTTGGCGCAGGTGTTTCGGTCAGCACTGTCGGGGCAAAGCCGTCTGCAATCGCGCGAATGAGCGCCTGGCTGACATCGATCTCAATGCGCGGCACGCTGCCGCTCGCGTCGAGCACATTGCTGCGGGCGGGAGCCCAAGCGCACAGTAGCAGCTTCGGGCCAGCGCTGCGATCCACGAGCGACAGTGCCTCGGCGTCGGTGCCGGCCGCATCGACCGGACGGATCCAGCCGAAGACGCGCGTGCGCGAATTGTTCTGAATGCCGGTCGTCGACAAGCCAGTGACGTCGATCGTGAATGCGTTCGGATCGGCTTGCACCTGGCCACTGACGTCGAAGTCAAAGCGAGAGATGTTGCGTCGCCCAAACCGTTGCACGTCGACCGTCAGGGTGTCGTTGCTGACCGCGCTATCGGCAATGCCGTAGATCGATGTCTTCAGCATGCGGGCAACGCCATCGATCGCCGTCGCATCGAGGGATGTGCCACTCAAGCTGCCGAACACCCAGACACGCTGACCAACGTTGATCGCATCCGTGCCGTAGCTTGCGCCGAAGCCGCGACGAAGCACCTTGGTATTGAGCACCGACACGTCCACGGTGTGCAGCGTGTTGTAGGCGCGCGTGCCCGTCGAGACGTCGCGCGACCTACCAAGAACCGTCAGGGTGGCATCGCTGCCGGCTGCGCCATTGCGCGCCACAACGTGCCCGTAGACCCAATCTTGGCCGTTGCCGACCACGCCTGCGCCGGTCTCCACCGCAACGGCGCGAATCGTGCCACCGACGGACGCGGTATCCACGAGTCCCTGCACGTAAATGCGTTCGCCAAGGTGGTTGACCAACGAGCCAAGGCCGACGTCACCAACGAATGCGACGCCGCCCATCTGAAAGATCGTGGTCGCGCTGGTGACGACCGGGAACACATCGACCACGGTGTTGTCGATTGCGCGCCGCTCGACGTAGAACGTGCGGGCAGTGGTATCGATGCGCTGCAGGGTGCCCGAGGTGATCGCTGGCTCAGGGCTTGTCGGATCGGCTTCAACGCTCCACACCGGTGCGAACGTCACGCTGTTGCTGCCATTGTCGACCGACACGCTTTGTTCGAGATCGAGATCGAGCACGAGCAACATGCCACGATTGGCGCGAACGAACGGCCGGGAGCCGTTCTTCAAGTCGACCTCGACCTGGAACTCGCCAGTGATGGCGTTGCCATTCTGGTCGAGGATCGTCGCTGCGGTTACTTGATCGACGATCAACACCCGCGCCTCGGCGAAGTCGAGCGTCATGGTAATGCGCTCGTAGAAGCCAGCTTCAAGGCTGAACGCGGCAATCAATTCACTGATCGAGTCGAGCTGCAGGAAGTCGATGCGCTGGCTGCGCGGCATGACGCTGACGGTCGCGCCAGATGCTTTCGTAAACACGACGTTGCTGACGTCGACTTCGAACTGCGTCAGTTCCTCCGAGGCGTTGTCGGTCAGGACCAGGCTGACGGAGCCGCTGCCAGAGGAGCCACCGCCCCCACCGCCGCAGCTGGCAAACAAGGTGGACAGGGCAACGAGAGCGGACAGAGCGAGGTGCTTCATAAGCCTTTGAAGATCGAGCGAGACGCGAGCAGCTTGGGTGCCAGCAGTTGCCCCGCGCCCCGCCTGCGGGGACAAACCGGGCACTCTTCGCCAGCGACGCGGGCAAACGCACATTGCCTGCACCTCGTTGCAGAGAAGCCGTATTTCCCGCCCCGCTTGCCGACCGGGCCACCTCGCGAACACCACGACCTGCCGATGCGGTGGGCGAAATGACCCCGCGGCGGCCTAAAACGGCTGCAAGGTCACATCGATACCGCGATCCTTGAAGGCCTTCATGACCGCAGCTGGCGGCAGATTCGCAACATCGTATTGACGGCCATAGCGCAGGGTCAACGAACGCAACCTCGGGGCAGTCGTCAACAGCGACAGATCCTTGGCGCCATGATCGTCTCTGGCACCATGAATGCGAAGCGTCGCGCTCTCCAGAGTCTTGTGGCGCGCCAACGCACGCACCACGTCATCATTGAGCCAGCCCCTCAGCCACAGCCGTTTCAAACGCAACGACTCCAAGAGACCGACCAGGTCTGCGTACTTGGTTGCGTGATGGAACCGCAGTTCCTCAAGGCCCTGCAATCGCTTCAGGTCGGCGATCGTGGCAGGAGTCATGCGATAGTCTCCGAGCCGCAAGTAGCGAAGCTGCTTCGGTAGCTCAGCCATGAACTTGTCATCGAACTGCGACTCGTCCAGATCGAGAGCGACGAGCTTGGGCAAGGCGCGAAACGCCTTGAACGCATCCTCGCCCAGTTCGAACAACTCGTAGCGTTTGCCTTCGATCGTGCTCCGGCCCTTGCCAGCCATCATGACTGCCAACGACTGCAATGACTTGATCTTGGCAATCGCCGCAAACTCAGGGACATCGAGATTTGGGCAAGCCAACAGCTCGAGCGCTTCCAGTTGACCAGCCTGCAACTCCGCCAGAAACGAAGCGGGCAGCAGCGCGCCGTGCACTGTGAGCTGACGAAGACTCGGCAACGCAACGAGTTCTCTGGCAACTTCAGCAGTCAACCGCTTGGAACTGCCAATCGACAACGAACGCAGCGACCTGATCGGCCTGAGAGCGCGAACGTGCGATGGGGCCAACACGATGTTCGACGGCAGCCATAGGATTTGCAGGCTCTGCAGCTTCTGCAACGGGTCGAGGACTCCTGCCTCATCGCCAACGCCCGCCCAGAACGTGTCCGGGCCATTGCCGCGGAGATGGAGGCGACACAGGCTGGAGAAACGCGCCAAGCGCTCGAGGTCTTTGAGGGAAGACAACTCGACACTCAAGTTGACGATGTCGCCGGGCAACTGCTCGAGTTCCTCGATGGTCTTGCAGACCGTCAGCGGCAACTCGGGGAACGAGAAGCTCGGGTCCAGTGGCCAGAGCTTGGGAAACGGTTTGCCCTGCCCCTGACCAGCCTGCCCTGAGCCATCCCCCGCTCCCGCTGCAACCTGCTCATCGGGGCGGGACGACGCCCAACTTCCGATCACTACAGCGCTGCCGAGCAAGACGAGCGCCGCAGCCAACCAACCGTTGTTCTTCGTCGGTGACGGACCAGCCGGAAGGGACAACTCCAGCTCGGGGGACAATACCGCCGGCCTACCTAGCACTTCCGAGAGAGACGCATCGAGCAGACGCTCGCGCGCGGGATCTTGATGGTTGCTCATGGCTGGCTCCTCCGTCGTTCAATGCACTCGTGCAGCGACGAACGCAGTCGTCGCAAGGCACTCTTGATACCGTTCTCAGTCATGCCAAACTCGCGCGCGGCTTCTTTGCGACCGGCGCGCTCGCCATAGGTCGCTTCCAACAGCGAACGACCGCGCTCGGGCAACGCGTGCAGGCACTGTCGCAGCGCCGCCAGGTATTCACTGCCATCGCCGCCGCAGTGCTCATCCCAGACACCATCCGCATGTTCGACCTCGCGACGCGTGGCTTGGCAGCGACGCGACTTCAGCCAGCGATGGCGTGCTGTGGTGCGTAAGAATGCGAACGTGCCGGCCGGGCTCGACGAATCGAAATCCGGCCGTTCAAGGGCGATGAGGAACGCCTCCTGGACGAGGTCATCGGCGGTGGCATCGTCGGCACCGAGCACTCGCATGTAGCGCCAGAGGGCCGAACGGTGCTGCTCGACTGCGGTGCCGAGATCCGCCGATCTGCGTTCACGGGGTATGGTCATCGAAATCACGATGATGGATCCCCTGAGGCCGCAAAAAGGGTGCGGCCGACTTCGAGAATCTCGGGGGGCGCCCCAGGCAATGGGGCAAGCCTACTCGCGCTTGGCGGGCATCGCGCACGGTGGTATCGCAGTGGCTGCCAATGCACGTCAAGCTGGAGTGCACGTCGACCTTGATTGCCGACGGAACTCGCACAACTAGTGAACGCCAGTGCCAGCAAGGCTGGCACGGCGCTCCGGAGCATCAGGTCTTGATCTTGGCTCCCGGCTCACCCTTCTTGATCGCTTCACAGATCTTGGCAGCGTCTATCTTCTTGCTGTCAAAGTGAACGGTGAAGCCATCGGGGCCAGGAGCGATGACGATCTCGCCAACACCCTCGACACCCTTCAGCGAGCTACGCACGGTAGCTACACAGGCGCCTCATATGGGTTTGCCAAGTTCGAACTTGGATGAAGCATCCGTGGCGACTTTGACTTCGTTGGCGTTCGGGGTGTTGCCACCCTTGCCATCGGTTTTGGCGTCGGCTGTGCAGCCGGCCAGGAGGAGCGCGAACGCGCCGGCCGTAAGGAATCGAATCATGGGTATCTCTCGAGTTTCGGGGACCCCGCAGGATGTCTGCGGGTGGCGCCATACTACGCGAGGATTTCCGTTCGACTCACAATGCCTGCTTTCCTGCGCGCGGGTCCCCGAAGGTCGCGCCAACGGGCATGGCCCGCAGCGACGAATGTAGTACCTGGAAGTGCGGCCGCCCCTGTGCATCTGGGCCACGGAAGACCAGCGTCGCAGCCGCACCGCTTGGCACAACCCGACCCAACATAGAGGCTAAGGGCGTTTGCCGACGGACAGGTGCATCGACTCCACCGTGGTTCGGGATCAGCAGAACCGCGCGACCGCTAAACCGCGGTAGATGCGCTTGAAGTTCTGCCTCGACCGCGGCCACATGCCCCGGATCGTCGCCAGCGGCGATGCCAATGATGACCGTCGGCGGCACGGACTCGTCGCGACGACCGAGCAACGTAACCAGGGCACCGGCGGCAGCCGGGATCGGTGGAGGCGATGCGGCGGCGGCAGCCTTCGGGGCGGAGGCCGGCGTCGCCGACGCTGCCGAAGCCGCAGCCTTCGCGGGCGCAGCGGAAGCGGCAGGCTTCGCTGGCGCCACTTCGTCGTCAGTCGTCAACTCGGGGATCACCTCTTCCTTGACGACTGGATGCAGTTGCACGGGTTCGCCGTCACCGCTTTCAAGTTTGATGGTCGAAGCGTTCTTGTTGCGCAACGCGGCAAGCATCGCCACAACGCCAGCGTGATCTGCCGAGGCACCGGGCCAAACGATCGTCGCGGTCGCGGCAACCAGCAAGCCAGCTTCCTTGATGCGCGCCGGCATCTCGATCGCCAGCATGCGCAGGTCCATCGCATCGTCGCCAGTTGGCTCGATCACGAAGCGCGCTTCCTTGCCTTCCTTCGTGGCCGACTCGAACAACGGCGGGTGGATCTGCATCGGCTCCGGGCCGTCGAGCACCACGCGCGAAGCGCCTTGCTCAAGAACGTAGTCGCCAACCAACTGGGCGGCCGTCGAGCTGGCAATCGTCACCGACTGCAACGCCACTTCGACACCTTCGAGTTCGCGGATCAGCGCCCGACGCTGCTGGGTCTCGTCCCGGCCATCGACAACGATCGAAATCGACAAGCCGGCTTCGCTCTCGGCGACCGCCAACATCGGCGGCAGCAACACGTCGTGCTCGCCGCCCTCGACGAGTTCCAGACGCATCGCGCCAGCTTCTGCGACAGCGGTGCAGACACTTTGACGGAAGGTGCGGGAGACGGCGCCATCACCAGCAAAATCGACGCGCACGGCCTGACCGTGTAGCGAAGCAATCTTGCCGGGCAGGCAGCGATCCAAGGCACGCTGCAAATCGCGTGGCTTGCCCGCCTCGGTATCGATGCGAATCGTTTGCACTTCGCCGTCAACGCCAAAGGCAACGGGCACGGGGAAGAACGGCTCCCGTGCATCGCCCGCAATCGTGCAGCAAAGGCGTCTTGGCGACAGCTTGGTCATCACGGCGTCGAGGCTCTTGATCGCTTCGGCATCGAGAGCGAAGTCCTGTGGCCAATCGATGACCACGTGTTTGCCGTGCGTATCGTCGTGGTGCTCGGCACATTCCTGCTCGAATGCAGACAGCACCGCGGCGCGCGAACGACCGTTTGGTGACAGGCGCAACTCGACTTCCTTGCCGACCCGCACGCTGATCAGCTGCGGCCAGACAATGTCGGTGTCATCCTGACCACCCACTTCGATCAGTGTCGCGCCCGCGTTGCGGGCGAAGTCGACACAGAACGACTGGACTGCGGCCGACTCGCGCGCAAACTGGTAGCGCACGTTCTTGCCGTCAACAGCACTGGCGTGCGTCGGCAGCACCAAGGTCAGCGCATCGATGATGGTCGCGTCGTCATCGGTCAGCGAGATCGCAATCGCAACCTTATTGCCAGAGACCGAGCACTTGATGCGGTCTTCGAGTTCGCGATCAAACAGCACGCGCGCGCCGATCGAGCAGCTCTTGGCGCCCGCATCACGGAGCGCCATCGACATCGCATCGCGCATCGTCGCGTCCGGCTTGACGCCACCCTTGAACTGAAACAACAGGCGCGCGTCGCGGCCGGACTCGGTCAGCTTGGCCATGTGTGGCGCCAGCGCCATTGGCAGATCCACAAGCTCGCAATCGCCAGTCGCGACCTGCACCTTGGTCACGCCATCGACCACGTCGGTCGAAACTTCGACGGTCGGCAATGCACCTTCGTGCACGCGCTCATCGCCGAAGCCACGACGCACCACCAGCAACAGCGGCTTCTGCGGACTCAGTTTGTCCGTCACCATTGCCTTGATGGCACTGCCGATCAAGGCGTCGCCAGTGAAGCGCACCAACACCTTTTGGTGTCGGAGCAACTCGCCAAACGAACCCGCGATGCGCGTCAAAGGACCATCGACCGCATCGGCGACGTCCTTCTTGGGCATCTCCGGCACGTCGATCGTGACTTCGGTGTCGAAGCCCGCATCGGTGCTGGCTTTGCACGTCGCCTTGACGGGGCCAGCGTCTTCTTCCTCGATCGCCTCGAGTTCGGGAAGCTCATCCAACGACTCGAGCACCGGCAGATCCTCGATCGGCTCGAGTTCTGGCAATGCAGCTTCGATTTCGTTCTGAGCGGAGCGTCCTGGTCGCTTGCGGGGCAGCCCGTGGCCGTGCTTGGTCATTCGTTCGTTAGGCGGGTTTCGAGAGGGGAGGGTCCTCCAAAGTAGCGGGACACTCGCCCGCGCCAAGGGTGGGCTCGGCTCGTTGGCCAAAAGGCGGGCGTCGATGGCGAAAACGATCGCGGGGGCACTGGACGGAGGCTGCGAGACCGCTACCGGCGCAGTCTCGCGAGTTGTTCGAGACTCCAGCTACGAATCCAGATCGGGTCGCTGGCTGCACACCTGGTCAAGGCCGCGGTGACCGCCTCGCACACCCTGGCATCCTTGCGCCAGATACAAACGCCTACGAGCGCCTCGTAGAGCAGGCGAGGGCCGGCAAACTCACTGAGCCAGTCGACTTCGCCACGTTCCCAATCGGGCTCGAGCTCGGCCAGCAACTCCGGCAGAACCTCGTCGAGCAGCTCCTCGTCACCGCCGGCAATGGCGATCTGGGCAATCGCACCAATTGTCGCCATCCGCAGAAAAGTATCTTCCTCGTGCGCGAGATCTCGCAACGCCGCAACGGTCTTCTCATGCACGGAGTGATCCTTGACGAGCGAAGCCAACTGCCCGACACACCTCAACCACTCTGGCAAGTCGGCGAAGTCCTCGCGAGATCGCATCGCAACCGGAAGGTAGCGACGCGCCACCGAAGACTCGAGCGCAAGGTCGGCGAGCGCCATCAATGCACTGGCTCGCACGTCACCATCCTGGTCTGTGGTGCAGCGCCCCAAGTCACGAATGATGTCTGGCGTAGCCAGACTGAGTTCGCCCAGTGAGTTAGCGGCAATGGATCTGGTTGCTGCGTCGCGGTCGCGCAGCGCATCGCACAGATAGCGAATCGACTGGTCATCGACGACACCAATCGAACCAAGGGCTATACAAACAAACTTGCGCAAGTCATCCAGGCGGCCATCGCCGTTCACCTCCATGGAGAGCAAGTCGGCATGCAGCCCTGCAGCTCGCTCCCCGAGCGATCGGATCTGCATACACGCGGTAAACCGCTCATGGCCCAAGTCACTCGCAAGCATCGTGCGCATGGCAGTCAGCAACGCTGGCGGAGCCGGGGCATCGAGCTGGTGACGAAGCATGCTGGTCAACGCGAACGTCGCGGCCGTTCGCACCAGCTTGTCGGGATCCTCAACCATCGCGCGCAGGATTCGATCCCGCCACTTGGAAGCCATCGCCGCGTCTGCATCGTTGCGATCAAACCCTGACAGCGCCTGGGCGAACGAAGTGCGGACTTGCTGGTCTTCGTGAGCCCAGACTTCTTCGAAGGCACCAGGGCCTAACAGCCACGCGCGCTTCCTGAGCTCTAAGGTGTATTCCCAGGACTCGCCGGCTAGCAACTGAGCAATCGTCAGTGTTGCGGGGTCGACGGGTGGCGCTGGGGGCGGCCAATGGTCGTACGCCAGGATCGCCAACAACACCGAAAGCACGGCGAGCAGCAGGGTCTTTCTCAGCAACGCTTTCCGGGGCGGCACATTCCTAGGCTGCATCATGCCGCCGGCCTTCTATTCTTCAAGTGCCCCTGGGGGACATGGATCACCGGAGACATGCCCGCGACGGTCACTTGCCCAGCATGTTCTTGAAGTCACCCTCCGACAAGCTGAGCACTTCCTCCGCGACGATCAGCCCGCCTTGATCGAGCAGATACGAAGGCGAACCCCAGATCACTCCCACCTGCCACGCTTCGCGCACAACCGCGGCATCGGCCAGGATTGCGAACGGCAAGTTCTCGTCCGCCAAGAACTGCAACGTGTCGTCGACGCTCGCATCGGTCACGCCGAGCACCATCAAACCGTCACTAGAGTATCGTTCCGCAGTCTGCACGAGATGCGGCAATTCGTCACGGCACGGGCCTCAATGTGGCTGCAGGAAGACGACCAGCCGGAACTTGGAGTCCTTTGGCAGCCAACCATCGGGCGCTTCGCGAACGCCGTCATCATCGGATGCCGGCAGCAACCACACCCCATCCTTGAGCGCTGGAGCCTGCGTTCCGGCAAGATCGGTGTTGCCCCAATCGCGCCAGAACGAGCGGACCGTGGCGCCGCAACTGGTCAGCAGGAACAGCGACGCGACGAGTAATGGTCGAATCATGACGCAGAGTTACGAGCAGAACCCGGATCGTTGCGAGCGATCTACAGGCGAGCGAGGTTCGCTTTGATGTTCTGGGCAATGCACTGCAGTGTTGGCTGGCTGCGCTTGAGCTCTTGCAACACACGGCTCCGGCGGCCGCACCGAGCACTCAGCACAGGCCTGGGGTCATCAGACCTCGGTTCTTTAGGGCTCGGTTCTTCAGGCCTCGATTCATCCCGGCAGCTTACGGGTTTTCGAAGCGCGCGCGCTCTTCGGCAGTCGGCGTACGCAACGGGCGCACGATGCGGAACCCGACGTGCTGCGCATCGGTCAGGTACCACCAGCTCTTCGGGATCTGCGGGTCGCGCTCGTTCCAGTATGGCTCGGACGGCAAGCGCGCAGCGCTGCGCAGTTCTTCCGCAGGCGCTCTCCAGCTGCCACCGCGAGCGACGTGCGCCCAACGCTTCGGGCGATCACGCTTGTCGCGCAGCGGCTGCATGTAGGGGTTGTTGCGCGGCGGCTTGCCGTGGACCTCGGAGAACAAGTCAGCGTGGTAGTAGTCGGCGACCCACTCCGCAACGTTGCCATGCATGTCAAACAGGCCGAACGCGTTCGGCTGCTTCTTGCCAACCATGCTGTATGCGTTTTCCGGCGGCGCTCCGTCTTCGAGAACGCGCTCGCTGTTGTCGACGAACCACGCGACATCGCCGAGCTTCGCGGCCTCGACGGAGTAGGGCGTCGTGGTGCCGGCGCGGCACGCGTATTCCCACTCGGCTTCCGTTGGCAAGCGATAGAACTCGCCGGTTTTCTCGCTGAGCCACTTGCAGTATTGGCGCGCGGCAACGTGCGACATGCAGATCGCCGGGTAACCCTGGCGGCCCATGTTGAACGTCATCTCCATGTAGGCCGGCGTCGGTCGCGCCAGGCCATCAGGCTTCTTGCTCTGCGGCCGGTCTTCGTCGGTGTTCCAGACGTCGTATTCATCCCAACGCATCTCGTACTTGCCCATCCAGAACGGCTCGACGATCACTTCGACCTGCGGCCCTTCGTGGTCGGCGCGCCCAGCTTCGTCCGGCGGGCTGCCCATCACGAACTTGCCGCCAGCGACCGGCACCAACTCAATCGAGACATCGCTGTTGGCCACTTTCTGGCTGTAGGCAACAAAGTCCCCCTCGCCAGGCTTTGGGCCAGGCTTTGGGCCAGGCTTTGGGCCACTGCCCTGATCTGGCTCGACGGTAGCGCCTGCCGGCTTGGCACCTGCGGCAGCGGGATCCTTGGACTTTGGCTCATTGCCGCCGCAGGCGACCAAAAGGAGCAATGGGAGGAGACGAACAGTAGCCATCGGTTGCGCGGACACGCCCCGAAGTCTAGCGACAGATGCCCGCGAAGGCAGTCGCAGATCGATAAGGCGGTGCGCATCGAGCAACGACCCTCGATATGCATGCTTCCGGGGCCTACAACGGGGCTATGTCGCAGCCGACCCTCGCATTCCGCAATCCACCTGACTGGAGCAAGCTCAAGGTGTTGAAGTGGATTATCCCCGCAGTCCTGATCCTGATTATGGGACTGACCATGTACTACACCGTACCCTACGACTCGCAGGGGGTAGTGCTGCGCTTTGGCGCCTACAGCACGACCGAAGAGCCGGGGCTACATTTCAAGATGCCGTTCGGCATCGACGCCGTCGAAATCCTCCCGGTCAAGCGGCAGCTCAAACTCGAGTTTGGGTTTGCCACGCAAGGCGCCACCAATCGCACGCAAAGCAGCGGATCGCGGGTAACCCGTGACCAAGAGCGCAGCATGGTCACTGGCGATCTCAACGCGGCATTGGTCGAGTGGGTGGTGCAATACAGCATCGATGAACCTCGACTGTTCTTGTTCAAGGTGCGCGCTCCAGAGTCGACGTTGCGGGACCTCAGCGAAGCCGTGATGCGTGAAGTCATTGGCGACCGCACGGTCGACGAAGTCATCACGACTGGCCGCCAGGAGATCGAAGACCTTTCTCTCGCGCGCCTCCGCGAACTCGCCAAGGAATATCAATTGGGTGTCAGGATCGACCAACTGCAACTGAAGAACGTCGACCCGCCGGGAGCCGTGCAGGACTCATTCAACGAAGTCAACAAGGCGCAGCAAGACCGCGAGAAGATGATCAATATCGCCAACGGCGAGTACAACAAGGTCATCCCGCGCGCCAAAGGCGAAGCCGAGCAAACCATCAGTGAAGCCGAGGGCTACAAGCTCAAGCGCATCAACGAAGCTGCCGGTGACGCAGCCGCGTTCCGATCGGTGCTGGTTGAATACCTGAAGGCACCCGAGGTCACTCGCAAGCGCCTGTATCTCGAAGCGATGGCCGAAGTCATTCCAACCCTAGCCAACACGTGGATCGTCGATCACGGCGTCACGCAGCTATTGCCCATGGTACAGAGCAGCGCTCTCGGAGGTGCCAAGTGAAGATCCTTCCCATTGTGATCGGCATCGTCGCGGTGATCGTTCTCCTCGTCCTTGGCGGTGCACTCTACACAGTGCATGAGACCGAGACCGTCATCCTCACGCAGTTCGGGCGCGCCGTTGGCGAACCCGTGCTCGAACCTGGCTTGCACTTCAAGACTCCGTTCGTGCAAGACGTCAACCGCCTTGAAAAGCGCATTCTTGAGTGGGACGGCGATCCGTCCGAGATGCCGACCAAGGACAAGATGTACATCAGCGTCGACACGTTCGCACGCTGGCGCATCTCGGATCCGAAGACCTACTTCGAGAAGCTCGGTAGTGAACGTCGAGCCATGTCCCGCCTCGATGACATCATCGGCAGTGAAGTTCGCACTGCAGTCGCAGGGCACGAACTGATCGAGGTTGTGCGCAGCAACAAGGACCGCGAACTACCGCCTAACCCGACCGCAGAAGGCACTACTGCTTCCGTCCAGCAAAAGGCGACCCGTGGTCGCATGGCTCTGCAGAAGGACATTCTGGCGGCGGCCGCGCCCAAGTTGACCGACCTGGGAATCCAGTTGCTCGACATTCGCATCAAGCGCGTCAACTACAACCAAGACGTCGCTCGCAACATCTACCAGCGAATGATCAGTGAACGCCAACAGATCGCGCAACGCTTCCGCAGTGAAGGGGAAGGCGAAGCGGCGCGGATCAACGGCCGCCGTGGTCGCGACCTGCTCAAGGTCGAGTCCGAGGCCTACAAGCGCGTGCAGGAACTGCAGGGCGAAGCCGATGCGGAGGCCAGCCGGATCTACGCCGAGGCCTACAACCAGAGTACGGAAGCGCAGGATTTCTACGGCTTTCTGAAGACACTGGACACGTATCGCAGGATCCTTGGCAAGCAGACCAGCATGATCTTGTCGACGGACAGCGAGCTGTTCGAACTGCTCGAACGAAGCAAGAAGTAGCACCAACAGAACCATGGACCGACGCAGCTTTCTCGTATCCGGTGCGGCAGCCGTAGCCGCAACCAGCTTGGGGCAGGACCCCAAGCCGACCCCGACTCCCAAACCTGCCCAAAAACCTGCGGACGGTCCAAAGCAGAAGAAGCCAGACGCCAAGCCGTTCCAGCTTCTGTATGCGCCGCACTTCGACATGTTCTCCAACCACGCGAAGACGCTCGAGGATCAGCTGCAGTTCGCGGCTGACAACGGCTTCCGCGCATGGGAAGACAACGGCATGGCCAACAAAGACGAGGCGACGCAACGCCAACTCGCGGCCAAGATGGAGAAGTGCGGCATGCAAATGGGGGTGTTCGTGGCGCACGGTGATTTCAAAAATGCAACCTTCGCGTCGGGCGACAAGGATCACCAGAAGCGCGTGCTGGCCGACATCGACAAAGCGTGCACGGTTGCTGGCCGGGTCAACGCCAAGTGGTGCACGGTCGTGCCTGGCGCGATCGACCCACGCAAGGATGCGGGCTACCAGTTCGCCAACACGGTCGAACTGCTCAAGCGTTGCTGCGACAAGATCGAGCAGAACAAGAGCGAACTCGTCATGGTTCTCGAGCCGCTCAACTTTCTCAATCATCCCAACCTCTACCTGACCAAGATGGCACAGGGGTTTGCGATCTGCCGCGCGGTTGGCAGCCCGCACTGCAAGATCCTCGACGACCTGTACCACCAGCAGATCACCGAGGGCAACTTGATCCACAACATGGACCAGTCGTGGTCAGAGATCGCCTACTTCCAGGTCGGCGACAACCCCGGCCGCAAGGAGCCGTATACGGGCGAGATCAACTACAACAACGTCTTCCGCCACATCCACAATAAGGGCTTCAAGGGCATCGTCGGCATGGAGCACGGCAAGTCCCAGGGCGGCAAGGATGGCGAGCTGAAGTTGATCAAGGCGTACCGCGACGCCGACGCGTTCTAGTGAGGTGTTTCGACAGTTCGTGGCATAAGCGGCGAGTCATGAGCGTTGCTCGCAAGGCGCGGTGACGAAGGCATGTTACAGACATCCTGTCGAGGAATCGCAACGCCGCGAGCGGCGTTGAGGGCCGGCGACATTTGCGCCGAACTTCTGGGTCACCCCGCTAGCGCGCCTTCTTCTTCAATAGCTCCACCGCCCGCTCGAGCACCTCATCACGCCCCGCGGCGATGCCAGCAGCAGTTGGCGTGACCGGCACGGTTGGTGCAATGCCGACACCATGGTGCTGGCTGTTGTCGTGCTTGAGCACGCGCATTCCCGTCCATGAGATGCGGAAGCCGCCGGCAACCTCGAACGGATTGACATTGCCGTTGGTGCCAGCCGTCGTCGCGCCAACGATGTCGCCCAGCTCATAGGCCTCGACAATGCCCATGATCGACTCGGCGTAGGAAATCGCGCGGCCATCGGTCAAGAACGCGATCTCAGCACCAAGGTGTGGCTGCTTGGGGCGCACATCCCAGCGACCGAGTTCGCGCCACTTCCAGCCAGCTCTGTCAGGCAGCTGCACGGAGGGAACGATCCACTTGGCACTCTTGCCGCGCTTGGTCACGAGCATGCCCATCAACGCCACACCAGCATCCCCCGGATACCCGCGCAGATCGAACACGATGCCCTTGGCTGCTGCGAGCGCGTCGAGATGGCCCTCGAGTTCGGCGAGCGACGCGCGATTGAGGTCGAAGTAAACAATTCCGTCCGAGAGCGACGCGCCATTCGCCGGGCGCTGCTCGGACGTGTCCATCACATATGCCTCGCAACGGCGCAGCAGCACTTCATGGATCGAACCATCCAATCGACGAAGCTTCACCTTCGCTGGATTGGCGGTTGGCCATGTCGCGAACATGCTCTGCGTACGCGAACGCGCCCAACCGTCGGTCGCGGCAGACACTTGCTCGCACATGTCGGCATATAGCTGCGCGGTCGACGTGCCATCGATGGCGAGCACGACCTCGCCCTTCGAGATGTCCTTGGCGCTCTCGTGCAGACCGCAAACAACCAAGTCTTCACCACACCACCGCACCGCAGCGGGAAAAAAGCCGTCACGATTGCGATCCGCAAAGCCAACGTTGCCGTGGCCATCCTTGAGAGCCGCGACCAATCGACTGAGCGTTTCGCCAGCGGTCGCGCGATCGCTCGCGATCGCCGCAGACTTGAGCGCCCGCGGCAACTCGACGGCCCAATCCACTGCGACGACATCGAAGTATGGATAGAAGTGTTGGAAGACGTTCCAAGCCTGCGCCACCGCCGCAAGTCGCGTCGTGCGATGCAACACGTTGGGCGTCTGCAATTGGCCGCTTTGCCAATTGGCGGGCAACTTGGCAGTCGGCAACGTGCCGTCTTGACTACCAAAGGTCACGAGCGGCACCCGTCCATGCACACCTGGCACGAGGTCGACGAAGTGATTGCTGCGCTTCTTGGTCTCGCCGCGCAACGGCTTGCGCCAACGGCGCTTGATCACTCGGCTGTTGTAGATGCTGTTCGAGGCAGCAACCCGCCCGGCCCCTTGATGCTCCCACATCCAGCGATAGGTCGCCCTCTCGGGCACCACCGGGTCAGCCTGCAATTGGTCGCCGCCGGCCCAGAGGTCGACAGTTGGCGCAAACGGCGCCACGAACTCGGAAAGCCTGGCAACCAATTCCTGATCATCCCCCGCCGGCAGGGCCGCGTCGAGCAGTCCAACCGCGAAGCCATCCCAACGCTCCAGGTCCACAAGCGCCTGGCTCGGATGGAAGAACCACAGGTAGCCGAGCAAACGAGATGCGGCGATCGCGTTGCGCAGCTCGCGGTCACTCAGCGGCGTAGCCGCCGATGCGTCTTGCAACCGCGCTCCTTCTCCCAAGCTGACGAGTGTCACGTCATCAATCGAAACGGCCACGTCACCAAAGGCGAGCACACCCAGCATGATCCCGACAGAATCCGATGCGACGTCGAGCTCGATGATTGCCTCGGTCCACCGCTCGGAAGTCAGTGGCCGATCACCCATGTTGTCCAGCTCTCCGCGCTGCCGATTCTTGCGATCCACGCGCATCCACATTTGAGCGCGCCCCTCACCGACAACTCGAATCTTCGCGCGCAAACGCACCTTCTTGCCCGCGAACCTCGCTGCCGCGGGCACCTGACACATGATGTTGCCTGCCCCCTTCGCCTGATCGTTCGACTTGGCCAACTGCAGGAATCGCTCGCCGGCCGCAGCTTCGCCGGCAACCAACTTAGCCGCCCAACCATTCTGCTGCGCGACGAACCACGGGCGCGGCAGCACACCGAGCTGGCCCTTCTCGAAACCTAGCGGCTGTTCCTGCGCCGCGATCGAAACCAACGTGAAGAACAGCAATGCAAGGCGTGCTAGTGGCATGGGTCTCCTTGAACTCCGCGGCCGATTCGCAGGGCCGGCATCCGGCGCGCGCGACGCGAGCCCCAATCCTAGCCGACTAGTGGCGGGATGCGGACAGATGGGCTCTTATCCGCGAGTCGGCGCCCCCCCCCGCAAGGCGGGTCGCCACAGGCATGTTGGTCAATACGTCGAGGACGACCCAACGCAACGAACGGCGTTGCCGGCCGTGCACAAGGCCGCAGGCGTCTGCATCACACAACTAGCGCACGGACTTGGCCGCCAGATACTGGGGCGGGAAATTGTGCTGGACTACATCTCGCCGAACGGCCTCGCGCTGCACCATGTAGGGGTCGGCGAGGAAACCTCGCGCAATCGCACACAGGTCGGCGCGCCCTGCTGCGATGATCGTATGCGCGTGATCGAGCCCTTGGATCGCGCCAACCGCCATGACCGGCACGTTCGCTTCGTAGCGAATACGTTCGGCGAACGGCAGCTGGTACATGCGCCCATACTGCGGCTTCGATTCCGGCACGTTGCCGGCGGACGAAACGTCGATGACGTCGACGCCCTCTTCGTGCAACCACTTCGACACTTGCACAGCTTCGGTGACGGTGAAGCCACGATCTTCGGCGTCGAACCAGTCGGTCGCCGAGATGCGGGCAAACAATGGTTTGCCGGATGGCCACGCCTCGCGCACGGCACGCGCGACTTCGAGTGGGTAGCGGGCACGGTTCTCGAGGGAACCGCCGTATTCATCGCTGCGAGTGTTCGACAGCGGCGACAAGAAGCTCGACAGCAGATAACCGTGCGCCATGTGCAACTCGACGATGTCAAAGCCGGCTCGAAGGCAGCGCTCGGCGCTTTGCACAAACGCATCGCGAATGCGGTCGAGGTCGGCGCGATCCATCTGCTTCGGCGCTGGCCAGTCCGCACCGAATGGCACGGCCGTCGGACCAATCGACTGCCAGCCAGCATCACGCAACGGCGCGTCCCCTTCCCACGGGCGACTGCACGACGCCTTGCGGCCGGCGTGGGCCAACTGCATGCCAATCTTCGCCGCCGAATGCTGATGCACGAAGTCGACGACGCGGCGCCAGGCCGTTTGTTGTTCGTCATTCCACATGCCGGCACAGCCTGGTGTGATGCGGCCGTCGGCCGTCACATTCGTCATCTCGGTAAACACGAGGCCCGCACCGCCTACCGCGCGGCTACCGAGATGCACCAGATGCCACTCGTCGGGAACACCATCGGTTGCCGAGTACTGACACATCGGCGACACGACCACCCGGTTGGGTAGCGTCACGTCCCCGATTTGGAAGGGCAAGAACGCCGGCGGCGGCACGTTCTCGACCGTGCCGCAGAGTTCGCGGGCAACCACCTTGTCAACGGCAGCGACCAACGCCGGGTCGCGTGTTTCGAGGTTGTCATGGGTAATGCGCTTACTGCGCGTCATCAGGTTGAACACAAACCGATGCGCCTCCTGCCCCACGTAGCGCTCGCTGTTCTCGAACCACTCCAAGCTGGTCTGAGCAGCGCGCTGCGTCTTGAGCACGTCGATCCGGCGCGCATCCTCATAGGCCTCGAGTGCCTGCGGCACCGAGCCGGCGTGGGCGCAGATCGCATCCACGAGCGCAATCGAATCCTCCATCGCCAACTTGGTGCCCGAGCCGATCGAGAAGTGCGCGGTGTGCGCCGAGTCGCCCATCAAGACAACGTTCTCATGGCGCCAAGAGCCACAGCGAACCGTCGGGAAGGTGCGCCAGATGGAACGATTGGTCAGCAGCTCTTCGCCTTCTAGATGCTCGGCAAACAGCTTGTGACAGAAGGCAGCGGATTCCGCCTCGCTGAGCGCATCGAGGCCGGCCTTCTTCCACGTCTCCTCCCGGCACTCGACGATCCAAGTGCCGCGGCCTGACTCGAACGGATACGCGTGCACCTGAAACAGCCCCCACTCCGTCTCCTTGAAGACGAACGTGAACGCAGTCATTTCCTTGGTAGTGCCGAACCACGCAAACTTGCACTTGCCCCAATCGAGACTCGGCTGGAACGAGTCCGCGTAGTGCCCACGAACCATCGAGTTGACGCCGTCCGCCGCAACGACAAGGTCGTGACTGGCGGCTAGTTTGTCGATGTCTTCCACGACGTGCTCGAAGTGCATGCGCACACCAAGCTCGCGGCATCGCTCCTGCAACAGCAGCAGCAGTTGCTTGCGGGCAAGACCACAGAAACCGTGCCCGGTGCTCGTGACCTTCTCGCCGGCATAGAAGGTATCGATGTCGGTCCAGTAGGCGAAGTTCTCGCGGATGCGCTGGAAGCTCTCGGGATCGGCGTCCTCGAAGTTGCCGAGCGTCTCGTCCGAGAACACGACGCCCCAACCGAACGTGTCGTCCGACTTGTTCTGCTCGTAGATGTCGATCTCAGCCGACGGCAGGCGCTTCTTGAGCAGGATGGCGAAGTAGAGCGAGGCCGGGCCACCACCGATGCAGGCGATCTTCATGGGCCGCCTATGCTAGAGGCCACGCGGTCGCGAGGCCAACGCACATCGCGAGCCACTGCTCACGGGCGCCATATGCCTCGGCTGCCCCGCTATGAGGATCTGGCCGCTATGCGGACTGGCGCGCAGCGACGGCGAGCGACAATTCTCTGCCGGTCAGGCGGCCCAGCAACTCGAGGTAGCCGCCGAACTCACCTTCCCAGGTGTTGTCCTTGGTAAATCGACGAGCACGAACCGACTGTTGGCGACCGACATCAGAGTCCTCATGCAAGCGCACCAGGCAATCCGCGAAGGTCTGGAGGTCGCCATCGTCAAACATCATCACTTCGTCATTGGTCACCAGCGACTCCATGATCGAGGTGCGTACGGCGACGACAGGCACGTCCATTGCGATGAACTCGGGCACCTTGAGGGACAAGGCCATGTCGATGTGCACATCCATGTGCGGCGTAAACACGCCAACCGACGCCCGACTCATCGCAAGTGGCACTTCCTGAAGGGGCATCGGCGGACCAATCTCGAGCAAATCTTCGACGCCGAGTTCCTTGGCGATGTTCTTCAAGTCCTGGAGCGGTTGGCCTTCGCCTTCGGACAACTTGCAGTGGATCAGCAGCTTGATGCCAGGAATCTTGTCGCGCACCAGTGGCAACACGCGAACGCATTGATCGACGCCGTGCCGGTCGGACACCGTGCCGAGGTAGAGCATCACGAACTCGCCCTGCTGCACGGGACCCGTCCACGGGTGCCTATGACGATCGAAAAGTGTCGTATCGGCAGCGTTCATGCAGACGATCGAACGGTCCTCGTGCACTGTGCCGCGCGCAATCGCGCCCTGCCGGAATCCCTCCGTCGCAAACACGCAGGCGCTAGCGAATCGGTGGGAAACCCATTCCTGGATCCGGATCGGCCAGATACCGGGATGCCTGATACTGGTCTTGAACTTGCTGCAATAGACCTCCGGCATCAAATCGTGCACGTCGAGCACGACCTTGCGCCCGAACACGCGTGGCCAGAACGCGGCGAGCACCAGGAAGTCCGGCATGTTGTGCACATGCACGACGTCGTATCGCCGGCATCGCCAGGTCAAGAACCAACCACACAGCAACGTGAACCAGAGGTATTCGAACAGGTAACGCAGCATGCCGCCGCGGCGGCGCGACAACGGCAAGCGGTGTAGTTCGACTCCGCTGACCTGTTCGCGCTTGGGCTTGTCGCGTGCCCGCAACGCGAGCACATCGACCTGATGACCACGGGTCACCAGAGATTCGGCATAGCGGCGCACTCGTGCATCGCCTTCATAGTAGGCGTGCACGACCATGCAGATGCGCAGCGGTCGTTGCGGTTCAGTCATGCGATTCGGATAGTACGTGCTTGGTGGATGCTAGTTGATGGTTCCAAGCGCCGGCCCACCGATCTGGAACGGCAGCAGGCGACGGATGTAGAGCTCCACGCAGTTGCCAACGTCGGCGATCGCCGAAGTCTGGGCGTAGATCACGTCACCGGGTAGCAACAGGAAATCAGGCTGCTCTTCGAGAAGCACCGCCTCCATGTTGACGCGGAACGTTCGCTGGGTGCCATCTTGGTTGATACGGAGGATGCGCACATCGTTGTGCTTGATGGTGATGTCGAAGCTTCCCGCCTGCGCAATCGCTTGCGTCATCGTCATGCCCGCCGAGAACGGCAAGGCTCCGGGCGCATTGACTTCGCCGCAGACGTAAATGGACTGCAGTGCCGCTTCGGTCAACTGCACGCCGATGCGAACTTCTTGGAACTCGCGCTTGTAGGCCTCCAAGACAATCGACCGCACTTCGCTAACGGACTTGCCAGCAACCTGCAGCGGACCCGGAAGTCGGCGCAGGTCAATCGTGCCCGTCGGCGAAACGATCACGGCTTGCACGTTGTCCGATTGCGCACCCGACTCGGTCGTCGGAGTCGCCAGGTCAACGCGCACCGACAGACTATCTCCAGCCCGCACGACGTAGTCGCGTTGCATGTAGGCAGCCCACTCTTGCGCGACGGCCTTGGCATCAAACGGAGGCGCCGAGGCACACGACGCGAAGGCGAAGGCCAGGAGAGTGGTAAGCAAGCCGCGCAATAGGTTCGAACTCACGGGTCGGTGACGTAGTTGGGGAAAAATGGTTATCGCCAGAACCTGTCTAGCCCTGGACAGAAGGAGGCCGCCCAGATCATCTTCGACTGCAACAACCAACTGGCTATAGCTCCCACACTGTGGAACATGCCATCAAGCCAGAGAGCCCAACGTGCCGAGCAATGCATGTGAGTTCCACCGTGACGTACGCAATCGTGAATCTGTAGGCAAAGTGCTGTCGCTGCTGTTCCAAGAACCCGTTCCGGGACAAGCCGGACACGATTTCGGTGGTTCCACCGAGCTCCACCCAGTAGGCGTCATCGCGCTGGGACTACTGTCTGCACTGGCAGTTACGCTGCCCCGCCGGTTCGCTGGACTGCCAATTATTTTTCTGCTGTGCTTCATTCCGGCAGGGCAGCGCGTGGTTCTGGCGACCGTCGACTTCACCTTCATCCGGCTGCTGATGATGGTCGTGTGGTTCCGGATCTACATCCGGCGCGAAATCCGACCCATTGTCTGGAACCATCTCGATCGCGCCATGATCGCCTGGGCAGTCATCAGCGTGCTAACTGGAACGCTGCTCGGATGGACGATGTCGGTGTTTATCAACCGTACGGGAACCGCGGTCGACGCGATGATGGTCTACTTCTTCTTCCGGATGCTGATCCGGAACCATCACGAACTGCTGTCCATGACGACACAGTTCTTGTTGACCAGCTTCGCCGTGGCGGTGTTCTTCTTCATTGAAAGTCGAACCTCGCAAAACCTGTTCTCAGTGTTCGGCGGCGTCCCGGAGATCACCGACGTCCGTGACGGCCGCCTGCGTTGCCAAGGCGCCTTCGCGCACGCGATCCTGGCTGGCTGCTTTTGGGCCTGCCTGATCCCGCTCTACGCAATGCGCGGGTTCCTTGGCAAAGGATGGTCCCTGTCGATCGCAGGCGGCATCGCAGCCGTGTTCATCATCGCCATGTGCGCCTCGAGCACCCCCGTCATGGCGCTTGGCTTTGGCATGGTTGGCGCAGCGGCGTTCTTGATCCGAGGATCGCTGCGATGGTTGCGTTGGCTGATCCTGCTGTGGCTGTGCGTGCTGCACTTCGCCCTGATGAAGCAGCCGGTTTGGCATCTGCTATCCCGTGTGGACGTCGTCGGCGGCTCAACTGGCTGGCACCGCTTCCACCTGGTCGACAAGTTCTTCGCCTACTTTCACGAATGGTGGCTAGTTGGCACCCATGGCACCGGGCACTGGGGCCCAGGCCTGCACGACATCACCAACCAATACGTCGCGGAAGGCGTCTATGGTGGCATCCTCCGCCTGGCCGCATTCAGCGCGACCATCCTGTTCGCGTTCGCAGGCATCTCTCGCAGCATGAGACTGCCCGAGGCTGGCCGCGCCTACTGGCTCTGTAGCTGGGCGCTAGGCACGGCCCTGTTCATGCACTGCATGAACTTCATCGCGGTTAGCTACTTTGAGCAGATCGTAGTCCAGTGGCATATGGTGCTAGCCGTCATCGGGTCGGTAACGCTTGTCCCCGGCGCATCGCCAACGCGACAATTGGCGGCCATGCACACCGGCAGCTGACGAAAATCTTGGCGGCTGAAGAGGCGGTGGAACGCCCACGTCCTTGTCTTCCCGCCCATGAGATCGAGACAAACCCGGGCATGCGCGAATCAGTCTTTGATTCCGCGAAAATCCTGAGTGCGCTCGACAGGAAAAATCGCTTCAACCGTTGCCCGTACATTCCACCAACAGCCGATAAATCTGGTGCTCACACACGTAACCTGGAAGCACCAACAGTACTAGTCACGCTCGCCCCCACCTCGATGTCTCGCTCACCTCGTCGATTGGCCATCATCATGGCCGAACTATTGTGCATTCTGGTCGCACTTAGCTGCGCCGGTCTGTGGACAGAGACCACGAACGATACGCTTGGCCGAAACATCATCCAGGCGATCGGGCTGTGGGCAGTCTTCAGCACGATCTGGCTGCTCATCGCGCGCCGCATCGGAGTAGCCCAGGTTCCCCCGAGCCGCAACCTTGCGCTTTCGTTGCGGCGGACGACCGAGGCCTGGGCGGCAACGTGGGGCATCGCGGGCATGCTGACCATCGCGATTGACCAGCCAAGCAGCCTCAACATCTGGATTGTGCTGATCGCGGGCCTCGGGTTTCTGAGTCTGGCGCGCTTCGCATTATCACACTCATCAATAGGCGTTCCCGCAGATCGATTGCGTGCCATCGTCATCGGCGCCTGCCCGAGTGCACGCGCCCTATCGTCGACCCAAGACGTCACCGAAGCGGTCGACTTTATCGGCTTCGTGCCGTTCGCCAACGAAGCCGCACAGAATATGCCGCACCTGGATTGCCTCGGCGACATGAGCAGCTTGCCGGCGGCACTACGCAAGAACGAGATCGACATCGCATTCGTCAGCCCATCTGACGACGCCATCACTGGTGAGGTGCACCAATCGATCGACATCTGTGAGAAGCTCGGGCTGCAGACGCAGTACTTCCCGTCCTTCTTGGATATCGACGACATGCGGGTCGGGATGACCTGGAGCGCCAACCGCCCTGGAATCAACGTTCAGGTAATGGCCGACAGCTCACTCGCTGCGGCCGGCAAACGTGCAATCGATGTGGTTGGCGCGCTTGTAGGCATCATCACGCTGCTTCCCGTGATCATCGCTTGTGCGCTGGCCATCAAGCTGACGAGCCGCGGCCCGATCCTCTACCGCCAAACCCGGGTCGGTAAGTCCGGCCGAAGCTTTGGCTGTCTCAAGTTCCGCTCAATGCGGGTTGGTGCCCATGCACAGCAAGACCTGCTGCGCTCCGCGAGCCAACAGGATGGCCCGGCATTCAAGATTGCCGGTGACCCTCGCATCACACTGGCCGGCAAGGTCCTTCGCAAGTTCAGCATCGACGAGCTACCCCAGCTGATCAACGTGCTGCTTGGCGACATGAGTCTGGTCGGACCGCGACCGCCGATCCCGAGTGAGGTCGACAAGTACACCTGGTGGCAGCGCCGCCGCATCTCCATCAAGCCGGGCCTCACCTGTGTCTGGCAGGTCTACGGCCGCAACCGGGTATCGTTCAAGCGCTGGGTCGAGATGGACCTCTACTACATCGACAACTGGTCCTTGTGGTTGGACTTGAAGCTGATCGCGCACACAGTTCGCGTGGTTCTGCGCGGCACAGGCATGTGAACGGCGGCCCAACTGGCGGGCTCGACTGGCGGGCTCAACTAGCGAGCTAGACTGGCGGTCTCGACCTACGACCGCTTCATCAATCGCTCGATCTCGGCGATGGACTTGGGCGCGCCAGCAGTCAAGACTTCGGGACCACGCTTGGTGATCAAGATGTCGTCTTCGATGCGAATGCCAATGCCACGCAGTTCTCGGGGCACCCGTGTGTCGCGCTTGGTGAAGTAGAGGCCCGGTTCCACCGTCAACACCGAGCCAACCGGCATTGGATCCGCAACCGCCTCGATCGACTGGTAGCCGCCAACATCGTGCACATCTCGCCCAAGCCAGTGGCTGGTGCCGTGCATATACCAAGGCTTGAAGGCCGCATCCTTGACGAGCTTCTTGACGTCGCCGCTTAGCACCCCGAGTGCCACCAGGCCCGAGGTCAACGACCGGTGACAAGCCTTGTGCGCACTATCCCAGGGGGCCCCGGCCTTGCAGGCGCGAATGCCCGCCGCCTGGGCGCGCAGGACCACGCGATACACCGCCGCCTGAGCCGGAGTGAATCGTCCATTGACCGGGAACGTGCGCGTTACGTCACCCGTGCAACCAAGGAACTCCGCGCCTGCATCGATCAGCAACAGATCTCCGGCGCGCATCCGACGATCGTTGTCGTGGTAGTGAAGCACGCAAGCGTTCGGGCCACTGGCGACAATCGACGGATAGCCATTGCGGGGGCTGCCGCCACTTCGAAACGCACCTTCGAGGTGTGCCTGCACTTCGTATTCGTGCATGCCTGGACGCGTGGCCCGCATCGCGGCGATGTGCCCCTGCTCAGTCAGTGCAGCCGCTTGACGCATCGCAAGCAACTCGGCGCGGTCCTTGACCAGTCGCTGCCCTGCAATCGCTGGCGCCGGATCTTGGAAAACGGGATGCGCCGGCAACAACGTGCGCCGCTGCCGCACGCGACTACGAGCAAACGTAGCCATCAGCTTCTGGTCCAGGTCGGGATCTTGCCCAAGCGTGTGGAACAGGCGCCCGTCGAGCGGGACGAGCTCCGCCAAATCCCGCCACAGGTTTGCGATGGCACGGCCTTCGTCGACTCCGAACGCCTTCTTGACGCCGCGCACGCCATAGCGAGGACCATCCCAAGTCTCGCGCTCAGGATCGCGTTCGCGCACGAATAAGATCGAGCGGTGCGATTGGCGATCGATGCGCCAGGCAACCAGCACGGACTGAGGCTCGGGAAAACCTGTCAGGTAGTGGAAGTCCGACCCAGGCCGGTACTCGTGGTGCACATCCCCATTGCGCACAGCTTCCTGCGCAGTTGGCAGTAGCAAAACTCCGGGCCCTATCGCATTCAGCAACCGCTGTCGGCGCGAACGGTGCAGGGCGGGATCGCATTGGGCATCGCGGCTCACACCGAAAAGTTTGCCGTGCTCGACGCTACGCGCCAAGCGAGATCGCCATTAGTAGAACGGCACTTCGACGAACACGTCGGGGTCTGCCCAGGAGATCGGCACTTCCACGAACACGGGCGCGAAGCCAACTGCATCGATTTCCAGCACGACCGTCGCTTCGTCTTCGTCGTATTCCGGAACCAAGACCGCCGCGCCGGTCGAGTCGACCACGAAGCCAACTTCGGCATCGGCAAGCAGGTACTCGTCCAGCAGCACGCGACCAGTCGAATCGGTCAGGTACCAGTCGGTGTAAGGACTCGCGCAGGTGCATCCGGACCATTCCTGATCAGCCTCTACGATGCGAACCGAAACGTTCTCCCAGGCAAGGTTCGTGATCGGGTCGTAGACCTCGACAAGAACCGACACCAATCGCGGCTGCTGCTGCACGGTGATCGCGGCGCGACGGCGGCCACTGCCACAGGCAGAGAGCAGCGAAGCGAGAAGAAGGATCGGTAGTTGGAAGCGCATGGGGTCATCCTCGTGGATCGGATACTAAGCAACCGCCGTGCCAACGATCTGATCGGTCCGACGGGTGCCTCCGACGGCTTCTGGAGCCCCACAGGGCCAAAGTGTCGCGCCTGCGAGACACCGACAGAAGCCCATCGGTGACACAGGGCGAACCAGCGCAACCGACTCAAGAACGTGGCTCTTCCGTCTCTTTGACGGACGACGTGCTTTGACGGTAGTGAGCAAGCAATTCTTCGATCACTTCCATGGCCTTGCCGTGGAAGTGGTTGTTGGCAACGACAATCGTGCGCGTCGCGGTATGGCGAATCCGCTGCAGCCGATTCCACAGCTGCTGCACTTCATCCGGTGAGTAGCGCCAGTCGTAGACTTCGTCACGACCAGCCCCCGGTCGAAACCACGAACGGTTGCGACCATGAAGTCGGAAGTAGGCAACTCCATCCGCATGCACTCCCGTCGTATCGCGCGAGAAGCCGCCGACCATGCCGGGATAGTCGAGTTCGAGAACTCCAACACCATGCGCCGCGAGCGTCGCGAGCCCTTGCGCCGCGTTCCACGACTTGTGCCGGACCTCGACAAACAACGAAGCCGTATCGGAGAACGCATCGGACAAGCGGCGAATCAAATCGACGGCTGCCTGGTTGTGTTGCAGTTGATGATTGAACTGCGCCAACAATCCAATCAAGCGACCAGACTGAGCCAGCGGCGCAAAGCCCTCGATCACCGCATCGATCAACGCTGCGTCGAACTGCTGCCGATGGGTGAAGTCTTGCGGCAACTTGGCGGTGAACTGGGTGCCAAGATCCTCGGTACGCTGCACCCAAGAGCTGCAGTTCTTGGCCGACGGAACGGCGTAGAAAGTGCTGTTGATCTCAACCATCGAGACCCGTTCGGCGACGGCCCGCAACGTGTCCTTGCAGCCGCGCGGATAGACGACGCCCTTCCAATCGGCATACGACCACCCGGCAACGCCGAACAGCACATCATCGGCCACGGTTCGCCTCGCGATGCTGGTCGTTGTCGCGCATGCGCTCGGCGATGCGCTGCTCGAAGCCACGCGCCCCAGGATGGTAGTACTTCGCCCCGCGCAACGCGTCCGGCAAGCACTGCATTGCCGCCACGCCAGCGGCAGTGTCGTGCGCGTAAATGTAGCCCTTGCCGTGCCCGAGGTCCTTGGCGACACCACCGGTTGCGTTGCGCAAGTGCAGCGGTACCGGATGCTGCACGCCATCGCGCACGGCCTGCATCGCTACCGAGATCGCTTTGGTCACGGAGTTGCTCTTTGGAGCCGCCGCCAGGTAGATGACGGCCTCGGTCAACGGCAATCGGCCCTCGGGCAAGCCCAAGAACTGCACGGCCTGCACTGCCGCCATCGCGACCTGCAGCGCCATTGGATCCGCCAAGCCGACATCCTCAGCGGCAACCGCGACCAAGCGACGGGCTGCATGCTGGGCATCGGCACCAGCTTCGAGCGCGCGCGCCAACCAATAGACTGCCGCCTGCACGTCGGAGTTGCGCAGGCTCTTATGCAGCGCCGACAGCAAATCGTAGTGATGATCGCCGGACTTGTCGTGCAACAAGGCGCGGTGCTGGAAGGCCTCAACGATCATCGGCTCGTCGATCTCATCGCCATCGACACAGGTCGCGGCGCACGCTTCCAGGCAAACCAACGCGCGCCGCGCATCGCCACCAGAAAGCGCAGCAAGACGCGCCGCAGCATCTTCACCTATCGTCAAACTGCGCACCCCGAGACCGCGCTCGGGATCGGCCAAGGCTGCGCGCACGAGTCCCGCTATCTGCTCAGGCGCCAATGGCTGCAGTGGCACGACGCGACACCGTGACAGCAGCGCTCCATTGATGCAGAACGACGGGTTCTCAGTCGTCGCACCGACCAGGACGATGTCGCCGCGTTCCACGTGCGGCAAGAACGCATCCTGTTGCGCCTTGTTAAAGCGATGGATCTCATCAACGAACAGCAACGTGCCGCGACCGTCACGCTTCTGACGTGTGATCGCGTCCGCAACGGCAGCCCGCACCTGCGCGACGCCTGACAACACCGCCGAGAACGGCTGAAAGTGCAGATCTGCGAGGCCGGCTATCAGCAACCCGAGGGTCGTCTTGCCGACTCCCGGTGGCCCAAACAAGATCAGCGAGCCAGCGACACCTTGTTCGATCGCCGCACGGAGCGAACGCCCTGGACCAAGCAACTCCTCTTGGCCCAAGTACTCATCCAGCGTCGCAGGACGCATGCGTTCGGCCAGCGGTGCCAGTGGCGCACTGCGCTTCTCCGCGCCATCTTCACTCAGGTCCCCGAACAGCGTCATCGGTTGTCCCTACCGCCTTTGCCGCTGGGTTTCGAACAGCAAGACGCCTGCTGCAACCGCGACGTTGAGACTCTCCACTGACTTACACAGAGGCACATAAACGTGCTGATCGGCGGCATTCAGCCACATACGATTGACGCCTGCTGCCTCGGCACCGACGACCAACATCATTGGCTTGCGCAAATCGGCTTCCGAATGCGCACACGATCCGCCGCCATCGGCGACCACGATCTGCAGCCGGTATTTGCGAGCAAAGGCAATCGCCTCGGCGTCCGTCATGCCGTGTCGAATCGGCAACCGGAACACCGACCCCATCGAGCCGCGCACCGCTTTGTCACGAAACGGATCGGCGCCTCCGTCGATCGTCAGGCAGCCCGTCGCACCGGCCGCCTCGGCCGTGCGCATCACGGCGCCTAGGTTGCCCGGGTCGCGCAAACCTGCCGCGACCACGATCAGCGGCACCAGCTCATCCTGCAGCAACTGCTCGTCGTCATACGTCGGCCGCGCCAAGCGAACCGCCACGGCTTGCGGGGTGCTGAGTGCACTCAGGCGGGCCAACATCTGATCGGAGCAGTCGAGAAATGACTCCGCGCGCTGCATCAAGGCATCGCGCAATTCGTCGTCGACCAGCTTTGGCGATACCGCCGCCTCGACGACTTGCAAGCCACCCCGAATCGCCTCCCAAACCAAGCGCACACCTTCCGCGAGCATGAAGTCTCCCGAGGCTCCGGCCGCCGCATCCCGGAAGCGTTGCACGGCGGGGTTCTTGGCGGACGTCAGGGAGCGAGGTTGGCGCGGCATCGCCTAATGATGTCCTGCCGGCTGCCAGGATGCACGCGCTACGCATCGGCGGCTACGATGCCGCGATGAAGTTCTGCAGCGATTGTGGACATGCGCTCTCGCAGCGCATACCCAAGGGCGAAGATCGAGAACGCCTGGTCTGCGGGTCCTGCGAACGCATTCACTACGTAAACCCAGTCATTGTCGTTGGCTGCCTGGTTGAACGGGACGGCGAGATCCTGCTGTGCCGCCGCGCCATCGAACCGGCACACGGCAAGTGGACCATCCCGGCTGGGTTCTTGGAGCTCAACGAATCGATGGCGGACGGGGCACGCCGGGAGACCGCGGAAGAAGCTGGCGCCTCCGTCGAAATCCTGACCCCACACAGCCAGCTCGAGCTCACGCACATCGGGCAGCTACACGTGACCTACCGAGCGCGCATGCTGAACGACGAGCTTGCACCGGGAGTGGAAAGCCTCGAATGCGCGTTTTTCCGGCCGGAGGACATCCCGTGGCAAGACATGGCGTTTCCGGCGGGGATCTTTGCCCTCCGGCTGTGCCTCGAAGATGGTGACCGACCGCAGCTGCACCTCGGCCAACTGCGATGGAACGGCGAGGGGTCGCGATTCGACCCGCGCAACTACGCGATCAATGCGCACTCGAAAATGCCGATTGCGTGATGGTTCAGGCCATCTACGCTTGCAGGAATGACGCGGAGAGCGAATACCTCGGGGAGCCACGATCGCTCCATCCTTCTGTCGGGCCTGGCTGGTCTCACGATCCTGCTCACCACGAGCTGTGGTGGCGGTTCCGATGACGCAGCGGCCAATGCCCAGATCGCCAAGCTATTGCCTGAAAGCACGGTCGCCGTTGTGCGCATTGCGTCGCTTGACGAACTGAACAAGCACAAGCGCACCATCACCGAGGAAATGGGCGAAACCGATGACGGCCTCGACGTCCGCGATCTGCTCGCGATGTCCGGCATGCCCGGGGACGCTCGATTGATCGACCCGAGCCTGCCGATCGTGCTGGCGGTCACATCCAAACGCGCGACCCCGCCAACGATCGCGGTCGTGGTGCCGACGACCGATACGGCAGCTTTTGCTGAGTCGCTCAAGGCGATGCAGATCACTGCGACCATCGATGGCAACTACGTCGTCGTGCCAGTCTTCGGCACCTACAAGCGCGCCGAAACTGCGCCCCAGATACTGAGCAACCTCAAGCCGGGCGCCTTGTCGATGCACGCCAACCTTGAGCCACTGACCAGCACCTACAAGATGGCGATCAACTCGGGCATCGAGATGTTCGAGAAGCAGATCACGGACATGATGGAGATGGCCGACCCCAACATCGACGGCGAAGTCATCGCAGAACTGTATGGCTCCATCGGCCGCGCGATGTCCGAGTCGGCAAAGACGCTCGACGTCAGCGCTGGCTACAAGGACGGCATGCTCGACCTCGACGTCGCGCTCGATGTGCTACCTGGCAGCGCCATGGCTGGCTGGAGTTCCCCGGCGACGGACTTGCAGCCGCTTGCCGCGGGCATGACCGGCAAGGGAGCCCTTGAAGTGCTGTTCCAGATGGACACGCGCAAGATGATGCCGCGATTCAACGACCTACTTGACGCGGTCGCCGACATCTACCCACCGGAGTTCCAGACCACGATGAAGGACCTGATGGCGACCTACGAGGCCATCTATGAGCAAATCGATTCCGGCATGATCATCGAAGGAGACCTGTTCGGCGACGAAGGTCTGCGGATGACTGCGCAGATGACGCCGAAGGACCCTGCAAAGTACGTCACCCTGATCACCGACCTCGTGCACAGGGATTCGATGAAGCAGCTCGGACTGACGGCAGACGCTCCGAAGACATCCACGGACGGAGACACCAACATCTGCGATCTCAACATCGCGATCGACAGCAAGAAGATGCTGGCGGTCACGGGCCAGCAGTCGCCGCAACAAGAGCAAACCTCGCAAGCGTTTCAGGCGATGTTTGCCGACGGGCTTCACATCCGGATCGCACAACGCGATAAGCGCGTCGTGATGACATTCGGCGAGGGTCGCGAAGCTGCCGCAACCGCCACGCTCGACGCCGATCAAGGAACCTGGTCGCCGGCCATACAAACGGCAGTCGACCGACTCGAGGGATGCAACCCGATGGTCGTCGAACGCATTGACATGGCGCGTTTGATGGCCGGGGTGTTCGCAAGCATGGCCCAAGCAGGCACGAACGTGCCGGCCGTGCCCGAGGATGCGAGCGCCAACATGATCTTCTACGGCGGCATCCGCGGCGACCAATGGCGCGGCGGCCTATCCATTGACGTCGCCGGCTTCGGCGAGCAGGCGCGACTCTTGATGCCGCGCTAGCGGATCGCGTCACTCGAACGCGACCAGCCCGGGCCCCCAGCATCGGGCCCCAGCGCCAGGATCCCAACGCCAAGACCCCAACGCCAGGACCCCAGCGCCAGAACCTTGCTGGCAGGCCCTACTGGCAAGCCTTCAGCGCGCGGGCGACGTAGACCGGCGCGACCTTCTTGCGCCAGTAGACGTCGAGGTCGGTGTTGTCCATCGTGCGCGCCGGCTTCATCGCCGCGGCGCCTGCTGCGGCAATCAGTTCGTCCGTCAGCTTGTTGCCGACGAGCAACTTCTCCGACGCCGACGCCGGCATCGCGTACGAACCGGCGCCACCGAGGCGAATGTTCGCCTTCTCGATCGTCCCGTCTTCGGCGAACCAAAGGCACGCGCCGACGCCGAGCACCGGGAAGTCGTAGGTGTCACGCCGGCGCAGCTTCAAGTAGCTCGCCTTCCAGTTGCCTGGCGCGGGCAACGTGATCTTCGTCAGCAGCTCCTCAGGCTTCTTGGTGAGGTACACGATGCCGTCGTCTTGGTAGAGCTCGTCGGCCTTGATCGTGCGCAGGCCATCGACGCCGGCGAGTTCAATCTCGGCTTCCATCGCACAAACGACCGGCACCGAATCACTCGACTGCACGGCCCAGCAACGTGGGCTACCCGGGGCGACCCAGCAGATCGCGTCGGACTTCGACTTCATGCAGAAGTCGATCGACTCGCGCCACTCGTGCGACTGGTCGTAGTAGGAGCACCGCGTATCGAGCAGCAGGTTGCCGCCGATCGTGCCCATGTTGCGCAACAACGGTGTCGAGATCTCGCGCACCGCGTGGGCAAAGCCAGCGTAGTGCGCCTTCAGATGCGGGTAGTGCTCGAGCGTGGTCAGCGTCACCATCGCGCCGATCTGCAGACGGCCGTCCGCGAGCACTTCCATCGAGTGCAACTCAGGAACGTCACGCAGCGAGATCACTTGCGCGGGCGTCTGGTGACGCCGCTTCATGTTGGGATAGAGATCCGTACCGCCGGCGACATACATCGCCTCCTTGCCGTGTTCCTTCGCGATGCGAACGGCATCGACGGCATTCTTCGGCGTGTGGTAGGTGAACGTTGGTAGGCGCAGCATGATTCGTCCTCCTACTTCTTGGCCTTCTTGGTTCGCTTCGGCTCATTCCAGGCGGTGCCATCACCACCCTGCCACGGCGTTTTGATCTTCAACGATTCGCCGAAGTTGACGTCCGGGATGCCGGTCTCGTCAGCAGCCGGGCCGAAGCGCGGCTCCTTGCCCTCGTGCTTGGCCTGCATCGCGGCGAACACCTTCTCGAACGAGATCGGGTTCTCGTCGACGCGCACGCCGACCGCATCAAACACGGCGTTGGCAACCGCCGGCATGATCGGCAGCAACGGCCCCTGACCAACTTCCTTGGCACCAAACGGCCCGTTCTTGTCCGGATCTTCGATCACGTAGGTGACGCAGTCCGGCATTTCGAGCGCGCTCGGGCTCTTGTATTCGAGCATCGAGGGGATCTTGTGCAGGAAGACGCGCTGGCCCTTGTGCGAACGATCGCGGTAGGCCATCTCCTCCATCATCGCTTCGCCGAGGCCCATGTAGATCGAACCTTCGATCTGCCCCATCGCGACCGCGGCGTTCAGCGCGCGACCAATGTCGTGCGCCATCCACACCTTCGGAACGCTGTAGATGCCGGTCTCCGGGTCGACTTCGACTTCAACGACCGTCGCCGAGTAGCTGTAGCTCGGGCTTGGACCAACACCGCCACCGCGGAACTTCGCAGCGGACTTCGGCGGCGTGTAGCTACCGACGGTGCCAATCGTGCCGACCTGGGCTTCGGCAACGCCGACCGCCTCCATGAACGTCATGCCGGTATCCGGCTCTTGCGCATCAAAGACGCGGCCTTCGGCGAACACCAATCGACCGGCTGGGACTTCGAGCTTCTTGGCGACGCCCTTCGCAACGATGTCGCGCGCGCGCTCCGCAGCCTGCATCGCCGCGTTGCCGGTCATCACCGTCACGCGCGAGCTGTAGCTGCCGAGGTCGACCGGCGTCAGGTCGGTGTCACTGGTGACGACCTTGATGTCGAGCGGGTTGATGCCGAGCACTTCGCCGACGATCCAGCCGAGCACACTGTCACTGCCTTGGCCGATGTCCGTACTGCCACAGAACACCGTGCAGAGACCCGAACGATCGAGCTGCAACTGCACGCCGGAGTGCGGCATGCCATTCCAGTAGATCGGCAGGCCAGCGCCTGACAGGTAGCTGCTGCAAGCAATGCCGAGACCGCGGATGCGGCCGTCCTTGGTGACTTCCTTCTTGCCGCGACGCTCATTCCAGCCGGAACCTTCTACGACCTTTTCGATGCAGGCACCGAGCCCCATCGAACCGATGCGCAGATAGTTGGCCGTCACCGACTCGCGCGGCGCCAGGTTGTCGAGGCGTAGCTTGGCTGGATCGATGCCCAGATCGCACGCAACCTTGTCGAGCTGCACCTCCAACGCGAAGCGCGGCTGCACGGTGCCGTGACCGCGCTTCGGTCCACACGGCGCCTTGTTGGTGAAGAAGCGCGCGCCGCGGAAGTGGTAGTTCTCGACCGCGTAGGTCACCGTTTGCAGAGCACCGGTATAGAACGTGCTCGCTGTGCCATAGCTGCCGTAGGCGCCGCCATCGAGGAAGCTGTGGAAGTCGAGCGCCGTGATGCGGCCGGTCTTGCTGACCCCGATCTTGCTGCGCATCAACACCGGGTGGCGACCGCGGTGGCACCAGAAGACTTCTTCGCGAGTCAGCGCGACCTTGACCGGACGACCGGTCAGCATCGACATCTTCGCGGCGCAGATCTCGTGGTTGAACGGATCGCTCTTACCGCCGAAGCCACCACCATTCGGGGTCGCAATGACGCGAATGCGGTTGGCGGGCAGCGGATGCAGCACGCGCGCCAACGCCCGATGCAAGTAGTGCGGCGTCTGCGTCGACGACCAGATCGTCAGCTTGCCGTCCTTGTCGAAGTGCGCCAGGCTCGCGTGCTGCTCCATCGGCAGGTGCGTGTTGCCTTCGAACCAAAACGTGTCTTCGCGCGTGTGATCGGCACGCTTGAAGCCATCCTCCATGTCGCCGAACTCAAGATTCTCGAGCCGGTGGATGTTGCCGCGCACGCCATAGTCGTGCAGACGCGGCTCGTCGTTGGCGGCAGCTTCCTGCACGCTGCCGATCGTACGCAGTTCGCGATAGTCGACATCGACCAGGCGACACGCATCCCACGCAGTCTCTTCTTCGGTCGCGGCAATCGCGACAATCGGGTCGCCGACGAAGCGAACGTGGTCGGGGCACAACGCGTGCTCGTCCTGACTGACCGGTAAGATGCCGAACGGCGTCGGCATGTCCTTGCCAGTCAGGATGCCCTTGACGCCCGGCAATGCTTCGGCCTTCGAGATGTCGAGGTGCGTGATTTCCGCGTGTGCCATGGTGCTGCGCAGCAGCTTCATGTGCAGCATGCGCGGCATCGTCAAGTCGTCGGCAAACTGCGTCAGGCCACTAACCTTGCTGCGCGCATCGACCTTGCGGATCGGCTTGCCGATGTGCTCCAGCTCGTCCTTCTTTTTGTCGTGCTGCCAAGGCGCGTCATTGCGGGCCTCGGGAGAGCTAGGGTCACGGGTGCTCGGATCATCAAGAACCATAGATCGACTCCTTGCTCGGCTGAGCATCCTCGCCGCGCATGCGCGCCGCGGCCAACTCGATCGCCTCGAAGATCTTCAGGTAACCCGTGCAGCGACACAGGTTGCCGGCGAGGGCTTCCTTGATCTCGTCCCGCGTTGGTCTGACGTTGTCCTTGAGCAACGCGTCGGCCGCCATCAGGATGCCCGGCGTGCAATAGCCGCACTGCGCAGCGCCAAGGTCGGCCATGCAATCCTGCAGTGGCGCCAGGTCACTGCCGCAGGCGAGTCCTTCGACGGTCTGCACGTCCTTGCCGACGGCGTCGACGGCCAGCACCAGGCAGCTGAGAACGGGAATGCCGTCGACCTGCACAGTGCAGGTCCCGCACTCGCCGAGTTCACATCCGTGCTTGGTCCCGGTCAGAGTCATCTCCTCACGGAGCACCTCTAGCAGGGTCTTATGTGGCACAAACGCCACCTCGTGCGGCTCGCCGTTCACTTGGAACGTCGCGAGCACCTTGTTGGGCTCGGTCATAGGGGGCAAACAGGATAGCGATGCCCCCTCGACAGATGAAGCCCGGAATCCGGCCCATGCTCGCTGCACCAGTTTTCTGTGCCTGCTGCACTGCGGCTACTTGGCCACCCCATCGCGCGTTGCACAACTGCAGCGAGCGAGTTGCATGTCCCTGGAGACCCTTCAGGTCGGTGCAGGCCCCCGAATGGTGCGCCCGCCCGCAGAAGCCAATCCCCACTGGCCCCATCGCCAATGGATCGTGCCCTACTGGACCGTGCCCTACTGGATCAGGCCCTACTGGATCGTGATCGGCAGCGCGCTCGGAAAGACCGTTCGCAAGACTGGGAAGGTCGGCGCATCCGCGGTCATGCCAGTGGCATAGAACGTCAACCCAAGCAACCATGGCAACGGCGGAATGGTCAGCAACGAGGTCGCCTGCCCGGTGGGGCTCAGCACGCCCGCCGCACCCGGCAAGATCGGGTTGCCGGGAATCATCGAGAGGCTGGTCAGCCCGTCAATCTGGATCGGCAATACGACTGAGCCAGCAAGCACGGTCGGCACGTTCGACAGCGACAGCACCATCAGGTAGCTGAGGCCTTCATCGCCCGGAATCGACATACTGAGCGTCGTCGTGCCACCCACCGTGGCTGGCGCCGACAACTTCAATTCCGGCTCTACAAGTTCGACGATCTGGTTGGCGGCCACGTTGGTCAGGTACTGAACCTGGCCCAACGGCCACGTGACCCGCACGACATCTACAACGGTGTCGGCACCAAGGCCGAAGTGAACGCGCGTGTCGTGATGTGACAGATAGCCAGTGCCACTGCGCACATATTGGCGCTGATGCAAGCTGCTCGTCGCCACTTCGATGCGCGTGCCGTAGCCGTCGCGGTTGCTCACCGTGCCGCGGGTCTTGAACTTCATCCAGTTGCCACCGGCAACCGTGTTGCGCAACAGAACCACGCCCTCGGGAGAAACGATCGGCCCGGTGTCAAACCGCTCGAGAATGTCGACGCGGCCATCGTCGTCGAAGTCGCCAGTGACGTTGGTGTACTGCCACAGGAAGTGATCGGTGCCGAGCGCCGGCGCGACGTTGGGCCACGCCACATTCGCCGAAGCGGCTGCGCCGGGGTTGCGGTAGAAGTAGTTCGGAGCCTGCGAATGAACAACCTGCAGATCTTGCCAACCGTCGTTGTCGTAGTCGAGGAACTTGCACGACCAGCCGACGCCACTGCCAAACACGTTGTAGGTCGCGGTCGCGTTGTCGTAAGAGCTATTGGTCTGGTTCCACACCTGGAACAAGTGATCAATCGGAACGTCGGTGCAGTAGAAATCGATGCCGCCGTCGTTGAACGCATCGAGGTAATCGACACCCATGCCGTCGATAGCCCAATCCGCGCCAATCTGCGCCTGAACGGCCGTGAACGTGCCATCCGAGTTGTTGCGATAGACTTCGTTGCCACCCCACTGCACGCCCTTGTCGTTGAGCACGAGGATGTCGGGCCAGCCGTCTTCGTCGTAGTCCATCCACGTCGAAACCAACGCCATGCGCGTGCTGCCGACGCCGGCGGTCGCCGTGACATCGGTGAAGAACCCGTTACCCGTATTGCGATAGAGCTTGTTGGTACCGGGGAACAGCGTCACGGAGTCCTGGCGATTGCCGATGTAGAGATCGAGCCAACCATCGCGGTCGTAGTCGCCGAAGCACGCGGAGTAGTTCGAGTCGACGTTGGTCATGCCGCGCATGGCACCCTGCTCGACGAAGATGCCACCGCCCTGATTCATGAAGATCTGACTGAGCGAGAAGTGGTTGCCGACGAACAAGTCAACGTTGCCATCGTTGTCGATATCTGCAGCCGAAACGCAAACCACGTCCTGGCACACGCCCAACCCGCAGCCAAACGTGATGTCGGTGAACTGCATACCGCCGTCATTGCGAAACAGCTGGAACTGCGAGCCCGAGACGCCGGCGATGACCACATCGAGGTCGCCGTCGTTGTCGATGTCGAACGTGCCCATCCCGGTGCCAATGAAGCCGCTCGCCAACGCAACCCCATGGATGCCAAGCGGTGCCGCAACCGATTGGAAGCCTTGAGAGACTGCCGCACTGGCGAGCAGCGAAGCGATAACGGCGTGGTGGAGTCGGAGGCCTTGCATGGATTCAACGGTCAACGGAGACGGCGGCGAGGGTATCAGATTCTAACACCTCGACAGCGCATTGGTGGCGGTGGCACACAACCGTGCTCTGCGAGCATATACTGTGCAGCGATGCGAGTTCGCGGGGCTGTTTGCGCCCCCATGTCAATGTGGTTAGAGGTCGCCGATCGTCAGCTTGATGCCGTTCGACGCGCGCGCTGTGCTGCTCACGAGCGACTGGTCCAAGGTGACGGCCTGAGCGAACAACTCAAAGCCGTTGAAGATCGGGTTGGCGACCGGGAGAGGGATGACGGTCCAAGTCTGCACGCCCAGGCCACCAGCGACGATCGCGGGCCCCACGAAGGCGTCACCGGCAGCGTAGAGCGTGCAGCCGGCCGCGAAGCCGATGAGGTCGAGCGGCAACGCCGGGTTGGACAGGCCAACGATTCCGATATGGAACAGGGCCGACGATTCGATGTTGGTCGTGGTCGCAGTGTAGTTGACGGCGGCCGGGCCCAGAACCGGACGACCGATGCCTTCGAGGCTCAGCGAGACGACGTCGCCAGCGGGCAGAATGATCGCGCCGTTCGTGGCAAACTCCGTCTCGAAGCTGACCGAACCGGGATCACCACTCGGGCCGGCCGGCGAGTATCCGATGACCATCGGGTGCGACAAGGTCGAAGCCATCGCGCCGAAGTAGAGGCTGGCATTGCCCGAAATGGTGTCGATGGCGAACTGGAACGTGTTGGCACCCGTCGTGCCAAACGCAGGAACTTGGTCGAAGGTGAGCTGGGCTTGCGTGCCGAGCTCTTCGTAGGTGACGGTGCCCCCCAGATTCGGTTCGAAGTCGGACCAGCAGGAAAACTGCTTGGCCGGGTTGCTCAGCAACAGCGCCGGGGAAGGAGCGAACGAAACACTGTTGCCAGATCCCGTGGCGAGCCAGCCATTCGAGCCGAACACGAGGCCGAGCGAACCGACCGGAACCGCGACGTCGCCACCGACCACAAGCGGGGCGGCGAGCGGATCAAGGCTACCAACAGCGGCGATGCCAGCCGCCGACGGGGTGATGATGTAGCCACCGCCGGTGCTGATGAAGTCGAGGCCGGCCAGCGTATTGTTCTGGGCGAACGCATCGAGGGTGGTCATCTCGTATGCCGAGCTGAAGGCATCGATGCAGCCATCACCGATCGACTCGACCGCGGCGCAATCAGGGACCGTGTAGTGGATCGCCGTATTGACAACGCGCGGGGCGAACAGGGCGCCAGAAAACGGAACGTTCGAGGCCGTGCCGGAGTCGAGCGTCAGGCCACAGCCTGCGTAGCTGAGGGGGAACGGGGCGGTGCCGGTCGTGTACGCGTGGGCAGTGCCGAGCGTGCCATCGACAAACGCAACACCAAGCGAAGTGCCGGCAAGGATCGTCAAAGGGCTGCTGAGCACACCGTTCGTGCCGGTTCCGGCGGGGTTGGATGCGGCAATCGGACACGTCGCGACGTTCGTCCACAGAGCCATGTTGAGCTCGTTGCCGGCGTGCGTGCCCGGCGTGGTGTAGATGTCGATCGAGCCGGCGAGGCCGCCAGCACCACCAATGTTGAAATCGAGGTCCGTGATCGTGACGTCCGCGGCGCCAGCGGTCAGCGTAAAGTAGATTGCACCGCCGGCCGCGCCGCCGTTGTTGTTGGCGAATGTCGTGGTCAAAGACTGCTGGGCCGTGGCCGCCGCGCAGCTAAGCAGAAGAATCGGAAGAAGGCGTATCTGCATGGATCCACGCTGGGTCACGAGGCTGAGAGGAACTCGTCCCGTTCGTCGCGAGTCGAGCGAGGCGAGGTCTTGGGAGGCGGCAATCCAAGTGTACGCTCCCCCCGGTGCCAAGGTGTCGCCGGAGACGACGGCAGCCAAGCCGACCTCCTCGTTTTACGCTAATGCGAATCTTACTGTTCGGCCGGCCGCACACCCGAAACGGCCCTGGTTAGGCGCCTGCGGCACCACGCGCCGCTCGCCAAGCGAACCCGAATCCGTCCGGCATGGCTCAGGACAGATGCGAGCAATACGGTCCCGAGAAGAGAAAAGGCCTGCAGCTCCCCAAAGACAGACCCAGCTCGCCCGCCGCAGTGAGCCTGCCAACCGGATCTTGCACCTGCCGCTAGCTGATCCTTCTTGCACACGTAGATCGAACCATGCGCCTACTCGCTTCCCTGCTCGCCCTCACCATGACCCTCGACTTCGCCGCCTCGCAAAACGCTCCGCCGCCGCCCGTCGAATGGCTTACCGGCAAGCAGCGCGAAGCGGCGCTGGCCAAGCAGTCGACCTGGTTGCCACTACTCGACCGCAGCACGCTGAGCATCGGCCGGTATCGCTTGCGAGCTGGCGGCAAGGATGGCCAGAGCCCCCACGACCAAGACGAGGTCTACTTCGTCGTCGCCGGCAAGGGCCAGTTCACAGCGGCCGGAGAAACGCGCGACATCTCGAAGGGAGACCTGGTGTTTGTCGCCGCCAAAGCGACGCACCGCTTCCACGACGTCACCGAGGACCTCGACCTGCTCGTCATGTTCAGTTCGGCCGTGCCGATCACTGGTGGCATGGTCGCCGCACCACCACCGACCGAACAAACACCGTTCCCTGAGAACAGTCCGCGCGGTGCGACCCGCATCTTCTATTGGTTCGGCCCCGACTCGGCCGGCCAGGTCGCCATGCAATACGGCAGGGCCAGGTGGAAACAGCAATACGCGCAGTTCCTTAGCAAGCCATCTGGGCAGCGCTGGCGCTGTGGCGAGAACTTCTGGACGACGCTCGACACCAACATGCCGTTGGTCATCGGCGGGACCAAGGTGCCGATTGGCCTCTACTACGTCGCCATGCAAAACGACAAGCAGCGCGGACTCGAACTCGTGCTGCTCGATCCACAGCAGATTCGCAAGCAGCGGCTCGATGCATACGAGGTCACCAAGACAACCGGCGGCCTGATCATCCCACTCAAGCGCTCGCCCGCGCAGCCGTCGGCAGGCCGCCTCAGCATCGAACTAACCGTCACCAAGAAGGAGCGAGACCGAGGCACCCTAGAGATATCGTTCGGCGGCAACCTGCTGCGCGCCGACGTCGTGATGCACCCGCATCGCAAGTAGATAGCCTGGCCGGCGAGTGGGCGGGCCGGGCGGCTGGTTGCAATGCCTAGCTACCCGGCCTCACACCTAGGCCTCACAAAATGCCTTCACGGCATCGATGTCCTTCTCGACGGCCTTGCGGACCATGCCGCGAATCAGCGGCGTGAACAGCTTGGCGAGCAACTTGTAGGGCCGGTCATCCATGGCCATGGTCAGCTCGGTGCCGCCGTCG
>TARA_R110002072_G_scaffold139249_1_pt1 | contig 58697 bp, 42 predicted proteins | sample TARA_R110002072 | Tara Oceans TARA_R110002072 (sample SAMEA4397118) | marine metagenome | biome: Polar Biome; feature: [SRF] surface water layer (ENVO:00010504); material: water (ENVO:00002006), including particulate matter (ENVO:01000060) such as... | depth 5 m | reverse complement strand
GGGATGAAGGCCGCAGCGTTCTGGCCGTTGGGATGAAGGCCGCAGCGTTCTGGCCGTTGGGATGAAGGCCGCAGCGTTCTGGCCGTTGGGATGAAGGCCGCAGGCGCTGGGGACCTAACCGCGGGGATCTAACCGCAACGGCTCTGGCGCGGACACGCCGACAACGCAACGATAGCGGCATGCACAAACGCCTCGCCGCCGCTTTCCTCCTGCTCTTGCTGACCAGCTGTAGCTCGATGCGCTACAACCTCGAAGGCGTCGCCTTCCCCGTTCACGCCAACACCAACGGGCATGACGAAGGGGAAGCATTTGAACTGAAGAGCAAATACGTGATGTATGTGCACGGCCTGCTCGGCGAGAAGCAACCGAAAGTTGCCGAGCTACTCAAGGAGCACTGCGGCAACGCGAAGGCCGTCACCGACTTCCGCGTAGGTGCCGGAGCGTCTCTGTGGGATTGGCTCGGCACGCACTTGTCCCTCGGGCTCGTGCGCCTGAAGACCGTGACCATTCACGGTCGCGTCGTTCGATAGATCCCGAAGCGATGCCAGCGCCACGCGGCGCTCAGTCCTGCATCGGCATGCCATGCACGCCCTTGTTCTGCGCGCGCTCCTTCCTTTTCGCAGCCCGCTTTTCAGCGCGGCCGGCATCCCAAAAGCAGCAGACGTCGCCGCAAGCGTCACAACAGCAACTGCCACCGTGACACGAACCCGGCGTATCGTGGCACGAGCAATCGCACGCATCGCAACCGCCGCAGCCATCACAGGCGCAATCACAGTCCCCCGCCTCCGCAGGCCGCATCGCGGCAGCCGCAGGCCGACCCAGCAAGTGATCTCGGCAGTCCCCGGCGCGCTGCGTTAGCTGCTGCAAGATCGAAGCGACCATGCTGTGCCGATCCCGCGGCAACAACTGCGTCGCCACCTGCTGCGCTTGGATCGCCGCATGCTCAACGAACCGACGAACGGCTTCGACAGCAGCTTCGTGACCGACTCGCTTGGCGAGACTGATCACCGCGTTGAAGTTGCCGCTCTTGCGATCTTGATCGTGATCTTCAAGCGCGTCGAAAGCGTAGACCGCGCGCGCTACCGCATGACCAAACGTGGCCAACTTCCGGGTCAGCGATTCGGCATTGGCGAGGTGCCCGCCATGAGCAAACACGGCGGCCAACAGCTCCGCCGATGGTTCCGCCATCGCGGCGAGGCTGGGCTGTGTTTCCTGCTCAATTACCTGCTGGCGTTTGGGCAAACCCGTCACGAGATCGACCGGGAACCCGCTCCGCTCCAGTTCACGGATCGCCCTGCGCGTCTTGCATGCCAACAACAAACGTACGATTCCCGCATACCATCGCCCGCCATCGTCGACGTCATCGCGCAACTTCGCATCGATCAGCGCGAGATTGCCGGCGGCGACATACGAACGCAGCGGCGCCGGCAAGTCCTGCACGTCGACGGTGCGCCACGGCACCGCGGTGCATCGCCGTTGCTCGACGCTGCCGCCGGCGACTGCCGACAACACGAGCACTAGCAACGACTGGTCATAGTTGGCCAGCAGCGAGGTCGTTCGACCGCTGAACTCGCGCATTGCGTGACACGACGAACACAACTGCGCCTTGTAGAGCCGCCGCGCATCGTCGCCCTTGCCGCATCGTGACCATCGCAAGTTGCCGAACACGCCACCATGAAACCGCGGCGCCACCTCCCGCACAACCACCGGGCGCATCGCCGTTGCACAAGATCCCAGCAGATAGTTGCGATTCCGCGTGGCGCCGACGAGGTGGCACGGATCGCATGCGCCCGGGAGCTCGACCAGGACCACAACTATCGCGGCGCCGAATGCAGCGCGACTTCGACAGTCGCCTCGTAGATGTCGACCGAGTCCGCCATGTCCTTGCCGTAGCCGCCGCCCATCACCGTGACATGTGGCAACCGCCGCTTCGCGAGTTCGCCAAGCACGATCTCATCACGCGTACGCAGTCCGTGCTTGGTCAACGCCAAGCGCCCGAGCTTGTCCCCAACGAACGGATCGGCACCACTCAGGTAGAACACGAACTCCGGCTGACTTCGCTGCAGCGCTTCGGCAAGGCCTGCTCGCAGCTTGGCCAGATACTCTTCGTCCCCCGTGCCTGACAGCAATGCGATGTCGAGGTCGCTCACGGCCTTCTCGGATGGAAAGTTCTCTTTGCCGTGCATCGAGAATGTGAACACGCTCGGATCGCCGGCAAAGATCGCGGCCGTGCCATCGCCTTGGTGCACATCGGTATCGACGATGAGCACGCGACTCATCGAGGTGTCGTGCAGCAAGACGCGCGCCGCCACCGCGCAGTCGTTGTAGACGCAGTAGCCTGCACCACGATCGGCACGTGCGTGATGCGTGCCGCCCGCGAGGTAGCAAGCGTGGCCGTGCTGCATGGCGGTGCGGGCCGCGGCGATCGTGCCACCACAGCTTCGCAGCGACCGCTCGAGCAATTGCGGGCTCCACGGAAAGCCAATGCGACGCATCGCCTCGACGCCGAGCGTGCCGGCGGCGAAGCCCTGCAAATACTCTTCTGTGTGCACGAGACGTAGTTCGTCGTCGGTTGCACGCGGCGCCAACAGCAACTCGACACCCGTCGCAGCCGGCCAGCGCTGGATGCGCTCGCGCAACAGCCGATACTTCGCGGCTGGAAAGCGGTTCTCCGGCGGCAGCGGGAACGTGAACAGATCGGTGTAGAAAACGCGCACGTCAGTCGACGATCAACGGCGGCATTTCGCGCTTCGCCCGCATGTTGTTGAGCAACTTGAGAATCGCCGGGCGGCCGACGATACGACGCTCAAGACGGCGCTTGCCCGGGAAGTTCAGCAGCATCAAACCGATCAAGATCGTCAGGACTCCCTGACCTGGCAACACCAACATCGCGATGCCTGCCAGCACGAACAAGAAGCCAAACACGTTCTTGGCGACGAGCAGCAGCCAGGCAATCGCGGTTCGTGGCGGCGGATGCGCCTCGCGAGTCGACGAAAAGTAGTTGGCGGGCAAACGCAACACGATCACTGGCAGCAACAAGGCACACAAGACGAGCGAAGCGAGCGAGACAACAAACAGCCAGCCCAGCAGTTCGCCGTTGGCTTCCGCCCAGTGCCAGACTTGCTGCCACCAACCATCTTCGTTTGTCCGTGCGATCATCGACTAGCCAACGCCCCCATGCCACCAGATCACCTACTCCGACGCCAGCGGCAACAATTGGCAAATAGGCAGCCTCGCGGCTAGTTCGCCAACTCACGGTCCGTAACAGGCCGCTCCGGGAACAGGCCGCAACAAACCTGACGCTTTAGCGTCGCTGCCCGTTCTCACGCGCCCGCCACTGAGCTTCATCTTCCCCGCTGCGGCGGGGCCGCGCGCGTGACATGCCATCGTTGAGATTGCCGTTGTCGCGGACCTTATCGGAACGCTGATTGTCATCATCATCATCGTCCCAGATGCCCAAGACAAGGCCGAGGTAGCCAAGCGCGACATCGAACGCCAGCGCTAGCGGCGTGAGCGCGATCTTCGCCCCGATACTCATCTGCGAGCCACCAGTCGTAACGCGCGCGAAGGTGGCAACCCGGCGCACCCACACGGCCGGCACTCGGGGGCCATCGGCCACCGACGCGTCGCCGGCCGCAGTCTGTGCAAACGCGATTGGCGTGCGCAGCATGCCCTCCTCATTCGCAACCGAACCCAATCGTGAATGCAGCCACAGTCGATCCGGCTGCCCACGAACGAAGAGCGTGCCTTCCGGGCCTTGCAGCTGCATCAAGATCGACACCTTGGACAACCGATCGAGACGCTGCCGCATCGAGGTCACGGAGGCGTTCTCGCCGGGCATCAGAGGGGACAGGAACGCCGGCGTGCCATCTCCCTGAAGATAGACCTGCGACTCGAGCGAGTAGGCGCCCGGGCGGCCAATCGTCGCGCCAAGGTCGAGGAACGGCAGACTACTGAGCAACTCGCGAAAAACTGATGGCACACGCGGGTCGCCGATCAAGCCCACCGAAAGTCCGGCAAGCGCTTCCGCAGTCAGGGTATCTCTGGAGACGATATAGGCAGCCTCGCCTCGCGCCGGCTTGCAGTGCAAAGCGAGGTGTGACGTCTCGCCAACCAGATCGCCGTCGACCAATGCCTCATAGACTTCCAGCGTCACAGCTCGCACGTCGACGCACTCTGGATGTGCCAGCGCCATCCTGATCGTGTCGGCGTTGGGGCCGGTCGGAGTCGCCAACCGCACGGCACCATCGGAGTTTCGCCAAACAATCTGGGCGCCCCTAACCGCAATGGAGCCCTCGGTGACCTGGCGTGATTCGTCCGTCAGTACCGTCTTCGTGACGAGCTCGGGGCTACTCCACAGCGCAGCAGTCATGCAACTTGGCAGTGTCAACAGCCACAAGAACACGACCAGCAGGGTGCATCTTGGTCCATGTGGACGACTCCTTCCTAGTTGGCATGACACGCGGAGAATCGTCAGGGCGAACGAACCTCGTGTCAAACCGGCGGAGAGCAGTCAGGACGCACTGGCCTCGATGACGCTGCATGGATACTCCTATGTTCGAAACCATGTCCGTGACCACCCCTGCATCTCAGCTCGAACAGAAGATCCAAACACGTACGGCGACCATATGTGTCGTCGGACTTGGCTATGTCGGCCTCCCTCTGTTGCGCGCGTTCTTTCAAGCTGGCTTCCCGGTGCTCGGCTACGACGTCGATCAGGAGAAAATCGATCAGCTCAATCGCGGCGAGTCGTATCTGAAGCATCTGGGCGCCGCGTTCGCGATGGAGATGTCCAAGTCGGACAAGTTCCGCGTGACCACCGACGCGCAAAAGCTAGCCGATGCCGACGTGATCATCCTGTGTGTGCCGACACCGCTCGGCGAGCATGGCGAGCCGGACATGAGCTACATCACGCGCTCGACCGAGATGGTCGCGAAGGTGCTGCGCAAAGGCCAACTGATCACGCTGGAGTCGACCACGTATCCCGGCACGACGCGCGGCGACTGCATTCCGATTCTGGCCAAGACCGGCCTCGTAGTCGGCGAAGACTATTTCGTCGCCTACAGCCCCGAGCGCGAAGATCCCGGGCGCCAAGATCACTCCACGCAGACCATCCCAAAACTCGTCGGCGGTGTCGACGAAGTCAGTGGCAAGCTCGCAACGATGCTCTACGGCGCGGCGATTGCCGAAGTCGTTCCGGTTGAAACTGCCGAGATCGCCGAAGCAGCCAAGCTGCTTGAGAACATCTATCGCTGCGTCAACATCGCACTCGTAAACGAACTGAAGCCAGTGCTGGCGTCGATGAACATCGATATCTGGAAGGTTGTTGCCGCAGCGAAGACCAAGCCATTCGGCTTCCAGGCGTTCTATCCCGGGCCGGGCCTCGGGGGCCACTGCATCCCGATTGACCCGTACTACCTGACGTGGAAGGCGCGCGAGTTCGGCCACCACACGCGCTTCATCGAGCTTGCTGGCGAGGTCAATAAGTCGATGCCCGGCTACGTCATCCGACGCACCATGGAAGGCTTGAACGAGCTCAGCAAATCGCTGCGCGGCGCCAAGGTGCTGGTTGTTGGCTTGGCCTACAAACCCGACGTCGATGACGTTCGCGAGACACCAGCGGCTGAGATTATCAAGCTGTTGTTTGAACACGGGGCCGATGTCAGCTACCACGATTCACACGTGCCGCTGTTCGCTGGCATGCGCAAGTACATGGAATACCGCATGCACTCGGTGCCACTGGACAAGGAAGCGGTCCAGCAGGCGGACTGCGTGTTGATCGTCACCAACCACTCGACCATCGATTGGCAGATGATCGCGGACAACGCCCGCCTGGTAGTCGATTCGCGCAACGCCATGGCAAACGTATTGCCGATCAAGGGCGCCTACCTCCAGGCCTGATCAGGAAGCGGCGCCAACTCGGCAGCGCCAACCCAACGGCGGCGCCGCAACTCCGACCCAGCGGCGCCGCCGCAACTCCAGCTCAGCGGCGCTGCAAGAACTCTCGCAACGCGACGCCGAGTTCCGAGTCGCCGCCGCGCCACAGGTCGCGATGGCCAACTCCCGGCACATCACAGCGCACCTTGTCTTTGGCCGGGGACGCAGCCAACAACTGGGTCGTCGCATCGGGCCCCACCTTGTGATCCAGGGTCCCGCACGCGACCAGCAGCGGCGCGGATTGCCTGCGCAGAGCGGCGACGGGATCGAGGTCGTCCGCAGACACGTCGAGCAACCACTCTGCTGAAAGAAACACTGGGGCCAGCAAGACTCTTGGCAGGCCAAACGCACGCGCCTGCAACGCCGCTGCGATGTCGCAATAGCACGCCTCCAAAACTACGAAGTCCCAGGCCGGAGGATTGCTCGTGCGCACACTCGTGTAGGCCGCCGCTGCGGCACCGAGCGATTGCCCGTGCACGCCAACAACTTGGTAGCCGCGCTTCTGCAGCACGTCGTGCCAGGCAACCAGGTCGAGCGCCTCGTGCCACCCCATCGAAATGCGCGCGCGATCACTGGTGCCCGTGCCGCGCAAGTCGACCAGCAAGGACGACCAACCCAGTTCGGCGTAGAACGCCGCGCGCGAAACCAAACGCTCGCGATTACCGCGAATCCCTGATGCGAGAACCACGCAACGCCGGCGATCAGCAGGCACATCGAGCAACCAGGCCCGCACCGTCAGGCCGTCGCTCGTGACGACGTCGAGGTTCTCGACGGCGTGACCCCCTATGGCGCGCCGATCGCGAATTGTCGACGGATGCGGCAGCGTACTGGCATATGCGCCGAGCCAACCGATCACCCACCAACCGACGAACAACACCAACGCGGGGCGCCAACAGCGTCGCCAGGCGCGCTTTCGCACCGGTGGCCGTTGGCGCTTGTCGTTTCGCTGGGGTAGCGGTTCTTCGTCAATCATCACAAATTTGGCACTCCGGTGCGTTCGGCCCAAAGGTTGCCAAGGGAAGCCTGCACGCTGTCGCCGCGAGCATCAACCACTTGGAGAACCTATGCACATTCGCACTCTAACTTGCGCGCTCGGAGTCATCGCGATGACGCTTTCGAGCACGCCCCTCTTAGCACATGGCGGCATCTATCGCGGCCCGGAAGATGTCGTTCCGCCGCCCGGCAGCGGCGCCAGGACTGGCGGACCGAGAGGCCCTGCCGGCCCGACGACCGGCGCACCTCGCTCACCGACCGCGCCGGTTCCGGCTGGCACTGGCCCGGCGGGACCGACCACCGGCGGCCCCCGCAACCCGGGAGGTCGCGGCGGTGCCGGCGGACGAACCGGCGGCATCCAGTTGACGGCGGACTTGAGCACCTGGCGCTACTGGTGGGAGTTCAACAAGCACTCCTACATCGGCCTGCGCGAAGCGATCCACCAAACGGGTCCGATCACCGGTTCCGACGTCTTCTGGCTCGGCACACGCCGCCAGCAAAGCCAAAACATGTTGGCTCCGACGAACACGCAGATCCACCAAGACGTCTTGCCGTCGCTGAAGCGAGCAATCGATTCGGCCGAGCAACGCGACATCGTTTCCTCGTGCATGATTGCGATGGCGAAGATTGGCCAAGACCACGAGAAGTTCAAGCTGGTCGACGTGTTCGCGCCGCGACTTGCGCGCAACAACCAAGAGATCCGTGAAACCGCGGCACTGGCGATGGGCATCTCCGCGGTGCCAAGCGAAAAGGCGTTCGACCACCTGATCGCGTTGGCGCACGATTCCGACACTGGACGCAAGCTCAGTGGCGGCAAGGTCAGTAACCGCACCCGTTCGTTCGCTCTCTACGGCCTCGGTCTCTACGCTAACGAGCACTCGAGCCCTTCGATCAAACGGCGCGCCCTGACGGCGATGCGTGCAGTGCTCAACGACAAGGGTCGCGACCGCAACATCAAGGTCGCCGCGATCCAAGGCATCGGCATGTTGGCCATCGATCGCGTAGCGCCCGAGAGTCAGCCGCTGATGAACGAAGCGTTGGACGCATTGCTCGACTACTACACGCAAAAGGCCGGTGCCGGCCGACAACTGGTGCAGTCGCATTGCCCAACAGCCATCACCAAGTTGATTGGCACGGACCACGGCCGTAGCACGGAGTTCCGCCAACTGTTCGCCGCCGAGCTCGACGGCAAGAAGAAGGGTCGCCGCGGATCCGACCTGGCTCGCTCCGCAGTCTTGGCCCTCGGCCAACTGTGTGCAGCGCACGACAGCAAGGCGAGTGTGCATGCTCACTACAGCAAGCTGCTGACGGACACGTACAACACGCACAAGGACGGGCAAACGCGCTACTTCTCGCTACTGTCGCTCGGGCAGATTGGCGGCAAGGAAAACCGCCGGTTCTTGCTGCGCATTCTCGAACGGGGCAACAAGCAACTCGAACGTCCCTGGGCGGCACTTGCACTCGGCGTGCAAGCGTTCGCGAAGTACCAGGTAATGACCGCGCAGGACGCGCATGTCGACCCCGACGTGCTCGTCGGCGAGGCGTTGCTAGCGCAACTGAAAGCCGCCAAGTCACCCGAACTGGTCGGCGCCCTCGGCGTCGCCCTCGGGCTGACTCGTTACGCGGAAGCGGCTCCGACCATGCGAAAGCGCATGGTCGGCGACATGCAGAAGGCCGAACAAGCTGGCTACCTGTGTCTGGGCCTCGCCCTGATGCGCGATCAAACCTCACGCGAAGTGATCCAGCAAACGATGGCAGCATCGTCACGCCGCACATCCCTGTTCGTGCAAGCCGCGATCGCGCTCGGTGTGCTCGGCGACAAGAGCGCCGCCGAAGCACTGCACAAGAAGCTTGAGGACGAAGACGCCAACCTCGCCACCTTGTCGGCCATTGCCGAAGCACTCGGACAGATCGGCGACCGCCGATCTATCGAGCCACTCAAGCAGGCACTGTTCGACGAAACCCGCGGCGATCTGCACCGCGCGTTCGCCGCCGTCTCGCTAGGTGCCGTGGCGGACCGCGCCATGCTGCCTTGGCACTCCAAGATCAGCAAGAACATCAATTACCGCGCGGCGGTAGAGTCGCTGACCAACCAGCAGAGCGGCGTTCTCGACATTTTGTAGAACGCTTGGGCAAGAGGCGCGCTGGGGCTCAGTTTTCTCCCCAGTCCGCCTCCAACCCACTAGGATTGCCGCCATGCGCTGGCTCGCCCTGCCTCTGCTCCTTCTCTGCACCCAACTGGTCGCCCAACGCCCGGTCCGCTTCCATGGCGGGTTCGGCGTCGCCGGTGGCACCTACAACTTCGACTCCGATCTCGCCGGCTTCACCGACGACGCGACTGCAGGACTGCTGCAAGCGGAGTTCGAAGTCACGACGCGCCGAGGTTTCGGTGGCGGCATGCGCTACGAGTACTTCACGACGAAGAACGACGAAGGTTTGTTCCGTGATCCGAACAACGCCTTCGACGAAGGCGTTCAGGCGCGCAGCGGTACGTTCCTCGCGCACGCCACCTACCTGATCTCGCAACATCGCTTCCAGATGCCGATGCGCGTCGGCCTGCTAGTCAATGGCTTGACGCTGGACGATGACGCGGCCGCCAACCCGGAAACAAGCTACGTTTCGGTCGGCCCATTCTTCGAGATCGAACCCGAGCTCACGCTGCTGCGCGCGGGCCCGCTGCAGTGGAGCCTGTATGCACAGCTCGGCTTCGGCATCGCCGGCACGGCGATCGATGTCGACGGCGACTTCCGGGATTACGACTCGACGAGCGGCTTTGGCATGGTCGAGGCAGGCACGCGCCTCCGCGTCGGACCCGCCGAGTTTGGCCTCGCGTTCATCGGGCGCTACCAATCGATGGACCGCAGCGACATCGAGAGCGGCAGCTTCGTCTACGGCTACGACTCGGACTTCCAAGGCGTGCTGGTCAGCGCCGGGTTCACGTTCTAGAAGTTTGGCATCTAGTCTGCGAAGCGATAGCGCACGATCGCCCACATCGCGGCGACGGCATCACGCCAGCCGATCTTCTTGCCCTCGGCGAACTTTCGCCCGCGATAGTGGATCGGCACTTCCCAGATCCGCACGTCGCGACGAGCGATCTTGGCCGTGAACTCAGGTTCAACCGTGAATCGGCGGCTGCGGATGGTCAAACCGTCGAGCACTTCGCGGCGGAAGCACTTGTAGCACGTCTCCATGTCGGTCAGGTTGAGACCGGTCATCAAGTTGCTGACGAACGTCAACGCGCGATTGCCCAGGTAGTGCGTAAACGCATCGCGCTCGCGCTCGGGGTCGCTGTCGTCAACCAGGTAGCGTGACCCGTAGACGACTTCGGCGTCCCCGCGCACGACGGGCGCCAGCAAGACGCCGTAGTCCGTGGGGTCGTATTCCAAGTCCGCGTCCTGAACGATGACGACATCTCCGACCGCAGCAGAAAATCCGGTGCGCAGCGCCGCCCCCTTGCCCCGATTTCTGTCGTGTTCGATGACACGCACTCCCGGCAACTGTGCGAGCTCTCGAAGGATCGTGCGGCTCTCATCCACGCTGCCGTCGTCGACCAGGATCAGCTCCTTGCGAGTTGGCTCACGGAGCACAGCATCGACAATGTCGCGCAACGTCGCCTGCTCGTTGTAGACGGGCATGACAACAGTCAGCAGAAAGTCGTTCGGAAGGGGCGCAAGCACGGGTGCACAGTTTGCCGAGCCGCAGCCTACGTGTCACGTGAACGACCGAAGTCAAACTCACCTTCTCCCAACCCCGCGCCTTCATCGCGCTCGACTTGCTCGGACCGAACCTCCCCGGTCGCGAACCGAACCACCAGCTTTTGTGCCAATAGGTCTTCGTCGCAGTGCATTTCCACGTCACTCGGGGCACTGTGCCACTGCGCCAGGATACCGATCACGGCGCCGCACATAACGAATGCGGTCAGCGCCGGATCTTCGGCCATAAGCGTGCCATCGCGGGCGCCAAGTTCGAGTAGCTCGCGAACACTGGCTCGAAACCAGCGCTGCTCCTGCCGGTCGTCTTCGCGCAGGCGGGCCGTGAATCGGCCGCGCAACTCAGTAGTCAGCACGCGCAACAGGTGCGTGGCGGCGGGCTCGCGTAGATGGAACGCAAGGTAGCCCGACAAGAACTTGCGCAACGCCACCACCGCGCCATACGGCCCCGGCCCCTGCACCTGCAGCTCGCGGCGGCGGTGCTCGCGCCAATGGTCCAGCACCGAGAAGAACAGCTCTTCCTTACCCGCGAAGTGAAAGTAGAGGCCGCCCTTGGTAACTCCAGCGCGCGCCGCAATGCCGTCTAGCGTCGTTCCGGAGTAGCCGCCCTCCGCAAACTCTTCCGTCGCGGACGCGATCAAGCGATCGCGCAAGGTCGGGTCCGCTGGGCGAGGCATCAGGTTGGCTCAGCGAATGGTTGCAGCGAGTAGATTCCGCAGGCTAGCTCAGCGATTGCTGACGAAATCCTGGCGGATGTCTTGCGGCATGTAGAAGTCGATCAAGAACGGATTCCAGGCGCGCTCCTGCTGCGCGAACTGATCCATGTTCATGTATTGCGCAGCGAAGTCGAGCGCGATGTCATCCTGCATCTCCACCGGCTTGACCCGCAACCCAATGCGCTCTTCGAACGGCACGAGCGGCACGATCTTGCCTTCTTCGCCTTCTTCGAGGCGCAATACGATCGAACGCGCGCGACGCACCAGGTAGACGCGGTTGCTCTCGTCTTCGTTGCGCTTGAACAGCGACGCCATGTGGATAGAGAACACTTCGGACTTCGTCGTCAACGCAGTCGTGATCTCCGTCTTGATCTCTTCATCCGAGATCTGCGCGAACTCCTCGACTTCCTCCAGGTCGGCGACCGTCTCGAAGAAGTTGCGCAGCGCCTGGTCGCCCAACTGCATTTCGCCGAAGTCCGCAGACTCCGTCTCATTCTCGTTGTTGGCGTTCTCGGTCGCTTCTTCGTCAATCTCGTTGCGATACCGAATGATGCCGTCGATGACGCGATCGGGAACGCGGATCGGATCGTAGAGCGCGCGCAGAACCGCACGCGACGCGGTGTTGACGTTGATTCGGATGCCAAGGCCCTCCGGTTGCTGCGGCGGCTGTTCGCCGGTCGACTCGCCGCCTGGCTGCGCCTCGGGCTCCGGCTCGAGCGCAGGCTCACCACGCGCAGCACGTTGGCGAGCAAGCTTGATCGGGTCACCGGGGTCGGCAACGGTTGACGTCCACAGCGTCAACACCGACTCGAGCCCGGGAAAGTAGCGCTTGTCGAGAACCTTGTCGAAGAACAGGTCCGGCGTGACCATCGGCAGCATCATCAACTCATCGAGATGCAGCGGCACGTGGAACTCGCGCTTCTTCTCGTCGTCCGTCTTCAACTCCGGCGTCGGCATCTGCTCGGTGTTGGGCCGGTTGCCCCACTCAATGATGCTCTGCACGATCATCGTCGCGTCGCCAGACGAGACGTCGAACTCGGTGTCTTCGCGCAGGCCGTCAATCAGACGAACCATGCGATCGCGCGACAACTGGGCGAACTCTTGGTCCGGGCTCCACAAGGTCAACAAGTTCAGCTTGCGGTTTTCGTCCTCGATCCACACGTAGGTGGTCAAGTCGTTATCGGGGTGACCAACCGGCTCAAACCACGAGTCGCGACTCGAGTCACACTTTGAGGTCGGATCTTCTTCCTCCTCTTCGCCACTCTCGGCGGCGGGGTCGCCGCCGCCAGCAGCCGCACCTGGAAGCCCCTCAAGACCTCCGCCCAGGCCTTCACCCCCCATCTCGTCTGCTTGGCCAACCAGGTCCGAGAGCAGCTTGTCCTCGGCCTCACCGAGCTGATACTGCATCTGGGTGCGCATGCGCGCCAGCAGTGCATCATTCTCACCAGTGGCCCGAACCATGCGGCTCGACACGACCAATTCGGCGACCAGGATGTAGAGGAGGATCGAAAAGATCAGTGCCATCACCAGCGCAACACCCCGCTCGCCTTCATTGGCGGCGGTGGCATGGGCGGATTGGCCTGCAAGCTGCGATTGGGTGTCGAACATCAGCGGAAGTATGACGACCATGGTAGCGCTTCCTTCCTACGAGGCGGAGCCTGAGCCGAATCGACTGGCGCGAACATCACATTCCGGGCGATTGTGCCTGCGAGCGGGGCCTGCCGGGCTAGATGCCACCTGGCTAGTTCCCAGCGGGAGAGTTCTCAGCGGGCGAGTTCTCAGCGGGCGAGTTCCCAGCGTGCGAGTTCCCAGCGTGCGAGTTCCCAGCGTGCGAGCTCCCCCACCGACTAGCTCCCGGCCGGAGAAACCCGTCCGGCCAGGCCCTGGCCACACAGCCCGCAATCAGAAGGAGCTAGAACTGGTTGCCAATGCTCGGCGAGCCGCGATCGAGCACGATCCGCGGCGTGATATGGAACTCAACCGTGGTTTCGTTGCGGACCGTCGTCGTCGACCGAAACAGGAAACCAAGCACCGGGATGTCACCCAGGATCGGAACCTTGGTCTCGCTCTCGAACAGCGTCTTGGACTTCAGGCCGCCAATCACCAGCGTGTGGCCGTCCTTGAGGTAGACCGTGGTCACCGCGGAGCGCGTGCTGGTGATCGGCGTCACGATCGGCTCGGTATCGGCGAAACCAGTCACCGCCGAAACGTCAGCGAACACCTGCAGGATGACGGAATCGGTGCCGGCGATGACCGGCACGATGTTCATGCGCACACCGACCGGACGGAAGCTGATGTCCGTCGCCACTTCGGAGCCAAGCTGGCTGAACTTGGCCTTCGGGAACGGCACGTCGGTCAGCGTCGAGATCGCCGCCACACCACCGTTGCGCACCACAAGCTTCGGCGAACTGGTGATATCGGCGAGGTTGTTGGCCTCGAGAGCCTCCACCAGCGCGTTCAACTCCCAGGCATCGTGGATGCCACCCAAGACAAAGCGGCCAATGTCGGCAACTGGTGACACGCCCACGATCGGCTGACTCGCGGCGAAGGACGACGTGTACGACCGCACCAACTGACTGCTCGTCAGGTTGCCAAGGATCGGGGTATTGGCATCGACCGTGGCGACACCAAACGACAACGCATCGGCAACGTTGTATTCGACCACCAGCACGCTGATTTCGACCTGCGGAATGCTGGTGTAGAACAGGTCCAAAGCGGCTTCAAAGGCGGCAAGGCCAGACGGCTGCGACGAAACCAAGGCGAGCGACACGGTCGGCGCATCCTTCGCATACTGCGGCGGCAAGCCGGTGACGGAGGTGAACGGCTTGTTCGGAAGATCGACCAACTTCATGCCGCTGAGGACTTCGAAGTCGGGCACGTAGGTGACCTCGACCTCATGACCGCGCAGCATCCGGCCGAGAATGCTCGTCGCCTCATCGCCGCCAACCTTGATTCCCGGAATCGGGGGCGGCTCCTTCGCGCCGCCCGCAACCGGAGGCTTGTCGGGAGTGATCGGCTTGATCAACTTCAGGAACGTCTGCGCCAGGTCGCCCGCGAGGAAGTACTGCTTGGTGACCTGTCCGTCCGAGCTGATCAAGACGTTACTGCCGAACTGCAATCGCAGCCGGGCATCACGTTGCTCCGAAGTCTCCGGGTCCTGCCCCTGCGGCCTCAAGGCAGCCTCGCCGTCGAGCGGCAACTGGTCGCCAAGGCGCCAGGCAATCGGACCAGCGGATCGGGTGCCGCGACCGCCGACCACATCGCCCGAGATCGTTGTTCCACCCAGACGCTTGGGCGTCCCGGTGTTGACACAACCGAGAGCGAGCAAGGGCAACACCCAGACGGCAGCTCCTAGCAATGGCCGCAAGGAATCGAGGCTTGGCACGAGACGGGACACGGGAAGCAATAGTGAAGCACGCGTGCCGCTTGCGCGAAGACTTTCGCCGCTTCGCAACGCAGTTCGCTGAGGGGCAGTTGAGGGAGCGCGGAACAAGGGGGGCGCGGAAGCGGACAGGATTGGCGAATCAAACTACCGCGCTGGGGATGCGCGCCAGGGATGCTGCAAACTGACTTGCGCCGACGGGCCTTCCGCAAGCTGCACCTTGCTCAAGCGAGCCCTGCACAAACGGGGTGTGCGCGAGTGGCACCCAGCGCAATCCGGACGCTGCGCAAATGGGGCCGAGTGCGGCGACTACTCCTGGATCTTCGCGACGACTTTCGAGGTCAGGTCGGTGACGGTGCGACCACGATCATCCTTCAGGTCCTTCTTCCGAGTGACCATGTCCTTGCTCTCGGAGTCGGCCACCCTCTTGACCGCCTTGCTGATGCGAGAGTTCATCCGCGTAATCAGCTGCTTGCCGCGGGCGGACTGAGGGTCGATCCCCTCGCTCTCGATCTTCTGCCATTCGGGCGTCGCATCCCGAACCTTCTTCGCATTGACCGTTGCCGGCGCCGTCGTGTTGGCGGCACTGCCGGTATAGACCACAGCACCCCTTCTGAGAGTCACTTGCGCAGAGGCAGTGGCTGACAGGATTGCGGACAAGAACAGGCTGACGATCAAAGTGGTGCGCATGACGGAATCAGTTAGCGGCCTGTAGAGCCACTCCCTCCTCGTGGAGAAATCGGCCAACCGCTGGGTGCCACATGAGCAAGCATCGGTCCAACCAATCGGCCATAGCGACGAACGAGCCGCCAAACCGTTGCAGCAAAGATGACTATGGCGCACAAAAAAACAATTAGCCATCACCTTGGCGACATGTTGAAACAATTAGCCACTTGTGGAATCAGGCTGCGAGGAATCGGCCACCCGTCCAGATGGCCGATAAAACGCCCCTCGCCGTGCTCCGACACGCTCGACAACCCCATATTGCACAAGCGCTTGCAGATCCCGCAGTGCGGTGCGGTGCGAGACCCCAGAATTCGTCATGTGATCCTGGGTCGTGAACCGCCCACGCTCCTGAACCAGAGACAGCAACTGTAACAACCGAGGAGTCAGCGGCGTGGCAGCTTCCTTGCCAACCACACCCTCTTCACTGGGCGGAATATTATCCCGACTCTTCAGAGGCGGAATCAGAGCGGGCTCTGGCTTCGGATCCGGGCGGACCAGACGGACAACCGGCTCGACCCCCATGGGATCCCGCAGCGGCGGCTCCGCGCCCTGGCCAGCGGGGTCATGCTGAGCAGCGCGCGAACCGTCGACCTCGACCGGCGCCACGTCGCTGCCGGGCGCCTGGGAATCCGGGGCATCCCGTCCAGATCCCGCGCCTCGACCAGGCCCCACAGGCAGAACGTCCAGCTTCGTCGCTGCCAGCTCATCGACCACCAGCGTGGGAGACTCATCAACGATCACCGCTGGCGGCTCTGGCAGCGCCGGCGACGACGCACCGGCAAGCGCCAGGCGAACATCGTGGCGGCGAACGACGGCCCCGCGAGCCAACACCAACGCGCGGAAGATCGTCGTCCGCAACTGACGAATGTTGCCGGGCCAATCCTGGCCATACAGCTCATCCATGGCATCCGTCGACAGCTCGCGCTTTGGCGCATGGCCGGCCGCCACAATCTCGCCGGCGAAGTACTGAACCAGCGCCAGCAACTCCTCGCGGCGCTCACGCAGCGGCGGCACCACCACCACCATGCCCTGCAATCGGTAGTAAAGGTCTTCGCGGAATTGACCGTCCTTGACCATTTGTTGCATGTCGCGGTTGGTCGCCGCAATCACCCGCACGTCGACCTTCACCGATTCGGTGCCACCAACACGGTCGATCTCTCCTTCTTGCAGTGCACGCAGCAGCGCGACTTGCACGTCGTGAGGAATCTCGCCGACCTCATCAAGAAACAACGTGCCACCGTGCGCCTGCTCGAAGCGCCCAGTCTTGCGACGATCCGCACCGGTAAACGCGCCACGCTCGTGACCGAACAGTTCACTCGCGAGCAACGTCTCCGTAAGCGCCGCACAGTGAACCTTGATCAACGGCCCCTTGGCGCGACGGCTCCAGCGGTGCACCAGATTGGTCAACACCTCCTTGCCAACCCCAGTCTCGCCCTCGAGAAGGATAGGCAAGTCGGTTGGCGCAACCCGCCGCAGCGTGCTGTAGACAGGACGCATCGCAGCGCTGACGGCCGTCACTCCTGCGTGCAGCAGACTGACATCAGACTCGGCCTCGACCGCCTCGCGCACCGGATCCGCTTCCAACTGAGTGCGAACGGCATCGAACATGAACTCAGCCGAAGCCGCCTCCTTCGGAAACACCGACAGGGCACTGCCAAACATCGCACCGCCGGCATCGATACCAGACTGGCGCCCCATGGCGCGCCACTCGGCGACCACATCCTGCCGCAAGATTTCCGCAGTTTGCCGATCCGCCTGCGGCAAGCCGACATAGAAGCAACCACGCCCGCCATGGCCAACGACTGCAGTATCCGGCAAGCGTTCGCGCAGCAAATGCACGAACTGCTGCATGCGATGGGCGGAGCGATTGCGTTCGGAAACACGGAAGGCCAGCAGTGAGAACGACTGCTCCAGGTACTGCGCCTGCGATATCTGGTCGACAACACGAAGCCGGAAGTAGTCCGGCGCAAACGCTCCGGTCACCGGATCGTGCACGGCCAGGCGCTGCAACTGCGACCGCTCGCAAGCACTGGCCGCTTGGGCAACAACTGTCGTCAACAACTCCAGGTCGACCGGCGAAGGTTCGTCGAGATCGAAGCCCAACAGCACGACCCCACGAGTCTGGCCTGCAAAGACGATCGGCAAACCAAGCAGCGCCCCGCACTGCGGCAGAGCTTCACCCCAAGGTGCTGGCAGACGCCCTTGCTTCGCACGGCAACAGAACGGCCCCGCCAACGACACTATCGACCAACCGTTCAGGTCAAGACGTTCGCCAACGGCTTCGCCGCCCGCATGCAGCACCAGCGCGGTGCCCGTTTCATCGAGCATGGTCGTAACGACAGCATCGGCACCGGTCTGGTTGGCACAGAATCGACGCAGCACCTCGATCGCGGTGCCTTCATCGTGCTCCGCCGCGAGGTCGGCCATGGTGCGATTCAGTGCTTGCAAGTCCTGCATGCGACTATGCAGATCGACCGCCATCTGGTTGAACGCCCGCGTCAACTGACCGACCTGCCCGCCTTCATCCGCCGGCACGCGCGTCTCGAAGACACCGCGCGACAACGCCAACGCGCCCTTCTCCAGCCGCTCAATCGGCCGGCTGATCCGGCCGCTAACTACGATCGACAAGAACGCCGCCAACACGATCAACGAGCCGGCGACCAGCCAGAAGAACGCACGCACCGGAATGCGCCCGATCGCGAGGTCCAACGTGGCACGCTCGTCGGGCGTCGCCACCACCAACAACCCACGGGGTGTTTCCTGCAAGTCGCGCAGCACCGCGGCACCAATCACATAGTCCCCCATCGCTGCCGACTCGCGCAAGATCACCGGATGCCGCGTCTCATCACCAGTGACGAGCGCGGCCTCGCGAGCCGACATCGTTGCTGGGTCGTAGGCCTGCTGCAGCAGGCGCTCGGCACTGTTGCGCCCTTCACTCGCCGCCAACGGATAGCCACGCACATCCGTCAACAACAAATCATGCCCCGGTGCCAACGCGCCCAGGACGCTGCCGTTGAGCGGGCGGCCTGCCGTCAAGGAGAACGTGCCGCCGCGAACAGCTTGCTCAGCACGCACACCAAGCATCAAGCGCCCCCACTGCATGAACAACCCAGGTTCAAGGCGAGCTGGCGCTTCGACTTGGTGCATTCGCTCGTCGCCAGCGACCAAGACCACGGGCCCAATAGGTGCGTTGGGCGGCTGCCACTCGAGACGCAAGAAGCCACCGCGCCATCCCGGCGGCAACTGCCCAGAAAGCAGACCCTGCAACTCGCTCGCGACCGTCGCCACCGGTGTCGACGCCTCGCCAGCGACGAACCGGTCGTTGGCGAGCGTTGCCAAGTCACGAAGCCACTGCCGAGCAGACTGCTTGACGGCGCTCTTCTCACCCTCAAGCTGCAACATGGCGCTCTTCACCGTGCTGCTCGTACCATCCTCGACATCGGTCGCGTGGCCGCTTTCCAGCACCTGCACCAGCACCAAGGACAACAGTCCCAGCGGCGCCAACGACGCCACCGACATGACCGTCATCAACCGGAAACGCAGGTTGGTCACCACTGCCAGCAACTCGCTGAGCAGCACCAACAAGAACGGCATGCTCAGCAAGCACAACAACAGGCCGATGCGATTAGCGAACTGACCGGATGCCGCCCACGTTTCATCCGTCCACGAAACCGCCAACACGGCGCCATCCCAACCATCGCCGCGCAACGGCGCAAACATCGACAAGCGCCGGCCACCGCTCGGCAACAGCGAAACACTTTCGGTCACCTCGGCCGAGCCAATCGAACGCGGCAGCGTCAATACCGACTGACGTTGATCAAGCGTCAGCGTCGACTCACTCAGCTGCCCGGTGCGGTAGATCGAGATGGCAACATCTTCAAGCTCGGGCTGCGCCGGCAAACGCCGGAAGTTACCGTCGCGAATCAACGGAGAGTCCGGCGGATCCTGCGGCGCGATGGCCGCCTCCTTGACGAACACGACCGAACGGAATCGCACCCGATAGTCCGCCAGGTTGCGGAACTCGATCGCCTCCAACGCGGTGTCCTGCGGCAGCTCCTTGACCGGATAGCCGAGATTGATGTGACGCTCCTGACTTTCGTCGACCCACGTCATCGCAATCGAAGCCTCCGAGTCCGCCGGAGGATCGTCGCGCGTGTTGTGCACCGCGAGCTCGTAGAACATCGAAACTTGATGCTCGAACACGATCGACTGCTTCTGCCGACCGTCGGCAAAGTGCAACACGACTTCGGCGACCCGCGCCCCCGGGTTGGCTGTCGGCAACCCCGGGTAGATCGCGCGATAGAACAACCACAGATCCTCGGGCGAATCCTGCCCTTCGGGAATGGTCACTTTGGCGACGGCACTCGGGGCAAGCTCGATACCCGCGTCTTGCGGATAGGGACCACGGAGATCGGTCAGTACGCCGTCGCGCGACGGCTCGCCCAACGACAGCGGTTCGATACTGCCCTGCTGCTCGCCTTCGAGCGAGATGCCGACGAGGCGCATGTCCGGATGGCCCGTGCAACCAATGGTCAACGAACGCAACTCTGCCAACGTGCGCACTTCTTGGCCGAGGTCGATCGGCACGACCCGTGCTTCCCAGAAGTCGCGCCCCAACGATGTGGCGTCATCAAACGGCAAGTCGAGATCGATGGTCTTCTGCTGCTTCTCGCCATCGATATCGATTTCGACATCCAAGATGGCTGGCGGCCTGGGGTCGATCAGCGCCACCGAAGGCGCGTAGGGCCGTCCCAACACCAGGTTCAGCTTGCGGCCGCGCAACGGCGGATCGAACTGGAAGCTGGCGGCGCGCTCCGACGCCAATGGCAGCCAGTAGCAACGCACCGGCAAGTCATCAAACGAACGAACTGGCGGCCCGAACTGATCCGGCGCGATCTCGACGAGTGAGCGATACTGCGCGTAGCGCTGGCGCTCGATCGGGCGACCGCTGACCAGGTCGACGACGGCACGGTCGCGGCTCGCGCCGCGATAGCTGCCGAGCGACCCCGCTTCGAGCAACGGCATCGTGGCCTGCAGAGTCTTGAGCCCAGCCTGCAGCCGTTCGCGCTGCTCGTCGGCACGGAACGAAGTCAACAGCGTCGGCAACCACAAGCCGATCAAGAACGCAGCGACGCCAACCACGACCAGAACCGTGCGCAACCAGCGCACGCGACCGCGAATACGCGCCCAACCGCGCATCAGCATGATCAGCGCGAGCAGCGACAACAGCGGCACCAGCAAGTACGGCAAGTCGACCAGCAACTCGTTCGACAACAGCGGTGCAGCCACCGCCACCGGCGCCATCAGGCCGGGCGCGCCAAGCGCCAGCACCCCGGCGCGCGGCCCGTCGAATGGGTCCGTCTTGCTCCACGACATGGCGGTCGCCTCCGAGCCGCTGCCAGCATCGAAATCGCGCAGCACCAGATCGAACCCGAGCGTCTCCGTTCCCGGCTTCAAATTGGGGAAGTGATGGAACGGGATCGCGGCCTCGAACACGTAGGAGCCAGCATTGAGCCGCTTGCCAACAATCTCGATGCCAGCCAGCTGAGTGATCGGCTTCAGCGAGTCCTGGGCGACGCCCTGCTCGCCGCCACCCCAGACCCACGGCCGGTGAGCCCGCAGCGGGAACAACCGCAACACACTTCGCTCGGCCCGACTGGCCGGGTCCAGCGCGCTGGAGCCGATGTGCAGCTCGAGGCAGTCGATTTCGTCGGGCGTGACCACCTCGTCGCCGACGATCTGGTCATCGAGCACGGTGCCAGCCAGGTAGAGCCGGTTGTTGTCCCAGCTGACCAAAAAGCTCGCCGAAAGGTCTTTATTGCCACGCCAACTGCCCGCACCGCGAAAGACCTGCTCTCGCCCGAACTTCAAGCTCTTCAGGGACTTCCATTCGGCCAAGTCACCATCGATAGTCGCCGCGAAATTGGCGATGGCCAATTTCATCGACGGCTGAACCGAGGGCTGAGCGTTGGTTTGGGCCAAACTGGCCACGCACAGCAGCGTGACCGAAAGCATGAACGCGTAAATGCGAGGCATTGAGGCGGGCCATGCTAGAGGTGGATCCGGTCCTGCCGCAACGCCTTAGCGGAGGAGACATGACGCTCAACCGCACTCCAAGGGCACTGATCACTTGGTTGTTGGCAGACAAGTCCGTGTCACAGACCAGCGGTCTTGACCCATATCCTGCAACCGAGTTGCCTCGGTAACACGGGAACAGGCCCGGGGATCGCACCAACACCCAAGTGATCAGTTAGCACTCGGGGCGCGCGAAACGCTGCAAACTCACTGAGCACATTACTTGTGAACGCAATGAAGCAGCGAGAACCACGGTAGCGATGGATCCCTGGCACGGCTTCAGGGGGCGGGCAGCGACTACCGGGAACAAGGCCGAGGATACGGGACCCGAGTTCCGAGGACTGGCTTTGGCTGCCGCGCACCAAGCCGAGGCCTATGGCACCGACTTCGGCCCCCAAAACATCGGCCCCACGCTGCGGCTCCACACCGCGGGCCCACACTCAGGCGGGCTGCCGGCCAGTCAAGCCGAGAGGCATCGGGCCCGTTCTCCGGGCCCGAGCGGAGCGAGCAAGGGCTCGCGGACAAGCCGCAAGCCCATCGACTCACTAGTCGCGGCGGCGTGGACGGCGCGAGCCACGCTGCGGGCGGCCACCGCGATCGTCTCCTATCACGCTGTCGATCGACTCGAGCTCAGCAGTGGGCTTTGGGCCATCTTCGAACTCAGCCATCGGCATCGATGAGCGGCCACGGGCCGGACGATCATCATCGCGACGCGGGCGGCGGCCACGCGGGCCATCGTCATCGTCGCGACCAGCACGAGCCGGGCGTTCTTCATCGCGACGCGGGCGCGCCGGACGATCCTCTTCGTCGCGCGAACGCGAACGAGCCGGACGCTCTTCCTCGCGACGCGGACGTGCCGGACGATCCTCATCGTCGCGCGAACGCGAACGAGCGGGACGCTCTTCCTCACCACGCGGACGCGGCAGACGGTCATCACCACCGCGCGGGCGCGACGGGCGATCGTCGTCACCGCGCGGACGCGACGGACGATCGTCTTCTTCGTCACGACGCGGGCGGCGCCCACGCGGGCGATCGTCGCGGTCCCCGCGAGGAGCATCCACTTCGTCGCGGTCGCGACGCGGGCGACCACGGGTCGGGCGATCGTCGTCGTCATCACGGCGCGGACGCGGTGGTCGGTCTTCGTCACTGCGGCCACGGGCCGAGCGCTCTTCGTCGCGGCGCGGACGCGCCGGACGATCTTCTTCCTCATCGCGGCGCGGGCGACGGCCACGCGGGCGATCGTCACGATCACCGCGCGGTGCTTCCACTTCGTCGCGACGCGGGCGGGCCGGACGGCCTTCGTCACTGCGGCCGCGAGCCGGGCGCTCCTCGTCACGACGCGGATGCGCCGGGCGATCTTCGTCGCTGCGACCACGAGCCGGACGCGGCGAACGGTCTTCGTCACCGCGGCCACGAGCCGGACGCTCTTCGTCACGACGCGGGCGGGCCGGACGATCTTCGTCGCCGCGACCGCGTACGGGACGCTCTTCGTCGCGGCGCGCGTGGGCCGGACGACCTGCATCCTCATCACGACCCGGACGACGGCCACGCGGGCGATCGTCACGGTCGCCGCGCGGCGCTTCGGACTCATCGCGACGCGGGCGCTCTGGACGCTCGAAGCGCTCTGGACGGTCGGGGCGCTCTGGGCGCTCCGGGCGCTCTGGGCGCTCCGGACGGTCCCCACGGTCGTCATCACGGCCACGCGACTCACGACGCGGACGCTCTTCGCGAGCCGGCCCATCGCCACGGCCACCATCGCCACCGCCTTCGCTACCGCCGCCTTCGCCACCTTCGGCCGGATCGAGCAGGGCCTTGCGGCTCAGCTTAACCTTGCCGAAGTCATCGATCGCGATGACCTTGACCTGCACCGTGTCGCCAATCTTGACAACGTCGGTGACGGCGCGGATGAACTCGTTGGAGAGCTCCGACACGTGCACGAGACCTTCTTGGCCTGGCAGGATCTCGACGAATGCGCCGAACTCCTTGATGGCCGTGACGCGACCTTCGTAGGTCGTGCCGAGTTCGATCTCCGCCGTCATCGAGCGAACGTGGTTGACGGCCGCGTCAACCTTCTCGCCGTTGGTGCCGGTGATCGTGCACATGCCGCCATCTTCGATGGAGATCTTGCACTCGAACTCTTCCTGCATCGCGCGGATGTTCTTGCCGCCAGGGCCAATGATCAGGCCGATCTTGTCCGGCGGAACCTGCACCGACTCGAGGCGCGGCGCGTTCGGGCTGATCATCTTGCGCGGCGCGCGCAAGGACTTCAGCATCTCACGCAGGATGTGCAGTCGACCTTCCTTCGCTTGGTCCAGGGCTTCGGCGAGGATCTCACTGGTGAGGCCTTCGCACTTGATGTCCATCTGCAGGGCCGTGATGCCACGACCGGTGCCGATGACCTTGAAGTCCATGTCGCCACAGCCATCTTCGCTACCGAGGATGTCGGACAGGATCGTGTAGTCCTTGCCTTCCATGACAAGGCCCATCGCGATACCGGCGACCGGCTGCTTGATCGGGACACCGGCGTCCATCATCGCGAGCGTGCCCGCACATGCGGTCGCCATCGACGAAGAGCCGTTCGACTCCATGATCTCACTGTTGATGCGGATCGTGTACGGGAAGTCCGCAACGTCCGGCAGCAGCGACTCGAGACCACGCTCGGCCAACGCGCCGTGACCAATCTCGCGGCGACCGGGCGCGAGCATGCGCTTGGTCTCACCGACGGAGAACGGGGGGAACGCGTAGTGCAGCAGGAAGCGCTTGCGCGGCTCCGGCATCAGGCCATCGATGATCTGTTGGTCATCGGTGCTACCGAGGGTGACCACACCGAGCGCCTGCGTCTCACCGCGAGTGAACAGCACCGAGCCGTGCACGCGTGGCAGCACGCCAACTTCGATCGTGATCGGGCGAATCGTTTCCGAATCGCGGCCATCGGCGCGCACGCCGTTGAGGATCGACTCGCGCTCGCCAAGCTTGACGATGTCGCCGATAATCTCGCCGACCTTCTTGTCCCAAGCCTTGGCCTCGACTTCGTCGGCACCCTTCGGCGCTGGGAACTCGGCCTTGGCGGCCTTCTTGGCGGCCTTGATGGCGGCACCGCGCACGGCCTTCGGGCCGAGTGTCGTCGGCGCCTTGCGCAGGTCCTTGCCGCACGCCTTTTCGATCTTGGCGATCAGCTTCTCGTCGCGAACCGGAGCTTCGAACTCCATCTTCGGCTTGCCGGCCAACGCGGTCAGTTCTTCGATCATCTCGACGATGACCTTGATGACCTTGTGCGCTTCGCCAAGGGCCTTGAGGACGACCTCTTCCTTCACTTCCTTCGCGCCGGCTTCCACCATCACGACGGCGTCGGAGTGGCCACAGACGGTCAGGTTGAGCTTGTTCTCTTCGCTTTGCAGCTCGGACCAAACCGGGTTGATCACGATCTTGTCGTTGATGTAGCCCATGCGCACGCAACCGAGTGAACGGCCGTGTGGCAGCGAACTGACTGCCAGTGCCGCAAAGCTCGCGATCGCCGCGATGACGTCGCCGTCATTCTCGCGGTCGGATGCGATGACTTGCGACAGCACTTGCACGTCGCGACGGAAGCCATCCGGGAACATCGGCCGGATCGAGCGGTCGATGATGCGGCAGGTCAGGATCTCCTTCGTCGAAGGACGACCTTCACGCTTGAAGAAGCCGCCCGGGATGACACCCATGGCGGACGTCTTCTCGCGGTAGTCGACCGTCAAGGGGAAGAAGTCCATGTAGTCCGGCGCGGTGGTGCTGTTGGCCGCAGCGAACACAACCGTGTCGCCGTAGCGCGCCAGCACGGCGCCGTCGGACAGCTTGGCCATCCGGCCGGTTTCGAGAGTCAGCGTGCGACCGCCGATCTTGCGCTCGACGATGAACGGGCCCGCCGTTTCGATTGCACCGGTGCCGCCCTTCTTGGCAGCTGCCTTCTTCGGCGCAGCCTTGCTGGCTGCCTTCTTGGCCGGAGCCTTCTTGGCCTTCTTCTTTGCGGGTGCCTTTGCGGCAGAACTGCGCGCCTTCTTGGGGGCGCTGGCGCCATCGGCGCTCTTCTTGGTTGCCATAGAGTTGTTTCTCTTCTCTGACTGGTATCTGTCTGTCTGCGCCAACGTTTGCCAGAATGCCCCTACTTGGGGAACTCGCTTCCAGCTCTGGTCCTTCTGACCGATCGTCGGCGCGATAAAGGGCAGCTCGGACTACGTCGTCCAAATTGCCGCGCTGCGCTGCGAGGGAACTTCCGCTCGCGAGCGCGTGAGCAAGCTGCGCTGGTTGTATTTGCGCGTCAGCTTGGTGAGTTCGACACAGCTACCGCGCCATACTTCGAGGGGTTCTGACCCAGACTCGATGACAGGGCGCGATCGCCTACGGACGTTGTTCATCCGTTGTCGCAAGGCCGCACGGAGCGAATGTGCTTCGTGCGCCTCAGGGGTATTCGTGGCAGGTGCTCCTTGTTTCGGCGGCTCCCGCGACTCGTCTGCTTATCGACGCAGGCCGAGCTTGGCGAGGACTTCCGCGTGCTTCTTGATGTCGGTGCGACGCAGATACGTGCTGAGCTTGTTACGCCGGTTGACCTTGGCCAGCAGTCCATGACGGCTGTGGTAGTCCTTCGGGTGGCGTTGCATGTGCTCGGTCAGTTCTTTGATCTGAGCCGTGAGCACGGCCATTTGCACTTCAGCCGAGCCGCTGTCCGTTTCGTGGCGGCGGCTATCGGTGATAATCTGCTTCTTTAGGTCGCTCTTGATAGTCATCCCTGTGTCCTCAGTAAGGTTTCCAGAACCAACGCACCAGAAACAGGGCTTCCAGTTGCGTGGTCGGCCAAGCCGGCGGACCCGGCAAGGCAAAGTCAACGGACCTCAGTGGTCCATTTGGGCCGACAGGATAGCGAGGCCCCTACCCCGACCGCAAGCGCGGTGGGCGATTCCCACGAGGTCCTGGGGAATCTTTATCCGGTATGCTCGGATTCACGAGCCGATGAGGGCGGTCGCAAGGGGCCTATCGGCAGGATCCGGGCCAATCCGGATGAAATCTGTGGCCCGCCCACGCGACGAAGCCAGGGTCGCGGCGACCCCGATCAGCGGCGACTTTCGAACGTCAGCTCCATGGGCGCGATCCGAATCCGGCCATCGCCGGCCGCGATCGTGCCTTCAATGAACTCGTAGCACGCCAACTGTGCGTCGCAGGCTCGTCGAAAGCGGCCGTGAACCTGGGTCTCCAAGGCGTTCATTACCTGCCCGTTGGTTACCAAACCCGAACGCACGACCAACTCTCCGATCTGCAGGTTGTTCATCGTCTCGCCCTGCGTCAGCAACGCCCTCAATTCCCTGGCATCCTCGACGTCTGCAAGCAGGTCGCCGAGACGATCGCCCTTGCCCTGGTTGCTCGTTCGACAGGCGAGCACCAAACCAGCCTCAAACTCGAAGGTCAAAACCTCATCGTCAAGATCGACGCGCATGACCCCGCTCTTGCGCACGCGTTCGATGAACTGGAACACCGAGCGCAGCGGAATCGTGGCGCTGGTGCCCTTCAGGCTTGGGTTCACCCGAGTTCCGGTGGCAGCCTCCTCGCCCGAGGCTTCTTCCCCCTTCCCAAGTGGCTTCTTCGCGACCGACGTGGCTTCCAGCGGCGACAACGAGTTCAGCGCTCGCGCCAACCCCGCGGAGGGCCGCTTGTCAAAATGCACCGGAGCATTGGGGTCGACCGGCTCTTCTTCCTCTGGCTGGGAATCCCTCGGCGGGCCCGACAGCCCCGGATCGGACAGAAAGGAGTAGGCCTCGAGGAACTCCGCGTCGACGTCATCGAACTCCGATTCGGGTTCCGCGAACTTGGATTCCGTGAACTCGGACTCAGAGAACTCAGGCTCAGAGAACTCAGACCCAGTAAACTCAGGCCCAGTAACCTTCGGCTCCGCAGAGTTCGACCCAACGGACTTCAGCTCGGGGAACTCTTCGGACATGGACTCGGGGAAGCCGAGATCACCGGGCACGTCTTCCGCCATGGGTTTAGGCGCGCTGGCCGGAGTCTCCCAGGCGATCTCATTGCCAGTTCGAGCAACAGACCCGAAAGGCTCAGGCTCATCAGCTTTCGCGGGTTTCGCTGTAGCAGTCGGCTCCCCTTGCTGTACCTCGTTGATGATTGCGGTGAGGCTCGCCATGCCTTCCAGAGCGCTGCCCAGCCCCGCCTGACTAGCAGCAATGTTGATGCTGCGAGAGCGGACCTGCGTCAGAGTCTCGGCCAACGAAGTGGCCAACATGAGCAACTCATCGCAGTAACCCTGGACGAGCGAATCGGCAGCAGAGGCGGGAAATTGACCAACGGACATATCCCAGTATCGACAACCTGCCCCGCCCGCCCAAGGACATGTCTCCATATGGACCGGTGCCCAGGCCGCTGGAGCCATCGTGCGATGGCATGGGCTAGTCGAACCGCTCATCGCCCGCTCGCCTCGGCTCAGGCTGGCTCAGGCCGGCACCGCACGCCGCGGCGAGCGCGGGACCTCGACTACTGGACGATCCGGTTCGGCAGGCGAAGCAGCAGTTCTTGGACCGCCAGCTCCGCGCAACTGCGGGCCGAAGCGTCGCGCCCCAGCGGCGATGCCCCGACTCCGCCAGCCTTGACGCTGCCCTGAATCGAGCCACTCCACAACTGGGTGCCATCGCTGGCAACCATCGCGGCGCCGATCTGGAAGCGAACCCGACGGGTCGCCATCAGCGCCCCTTCGTCCCACTTCTCGATGCGGATCGCCAGCACGCCATCGTCACGGCCCATCTTCGCGAACGTCGCCAGACGAGCCGGAGTCAAGATCGACTCGCCAGCCGGCGCGGCACCGATTTGCGATGCATCCACCCAGTTCTCGGTCGTCGACGAGTAGCCGCGATCGATCAGCCGGCGATTGACCTCCTGACGAAAGAACGTCAGGTGGCGGCCCGCAGAACCGGATTCGGTGCCATCCTCGACGGGAAGCACACCGAGAACCGTCGGGCAATTGACGGCAAACTCGGGCGTAGCCACGAAGCTTGCATCGACTTGCACGGGATTCACTGTCCGGCAACCAGACAGCAACAGAAGACCGAGCGTCACAGCACAACCGACCAAGGAGCGCGGCGACGTAATAAGGGACCAATTGACCATTTGACCGTTCCTCAAGAGACGTTCGACGAGACCATAGCAGCGGTGCACGACTTGTTGAAGCACTGCCCTGCTGCATTCGTGGATCACTTGTGATCTGTCGGCGCGGCAGATCGCGGCAATGGGGAGAACCGCACCGGATTGGGGAGAACGCTGCCGTCGGAGCGAATCTCGATGGGCACGGGTTTGCACAACTCCTCACCGGTCAAACCGATCCTGAAGTTGTCGTAGAGAACTTCGTCGGCCGCCTCGGCCGGAGGCCCACCGAACGCGGTAATCAGGTACTTGCCGGGGATAACCTTGCAGATCGCATGTCCCGCCACCGCGGAGCCACGACCAGCGGGGTCAGCATCTGCGGAGCCACTGGCTGCAGAATCACTAACCGCAGCGAACGTGCCCGCCCAGATCGGAGCTGCGGCCTGTGGATCCCGCAACCACACGCCGCGCACCCTGCCAGGATTGCTTTCCGCAAAGCTCCACTTCACGTCTGCTGCGACCGGCGCGATCACCGGCAGGTCGCCGACATCGACCACGTCGTTGTGCACGTCGAGCAGCTTTTGCCACAACAGCACATCGCCACTGTGGTACGCGCGGGCCAACCACTGGCCCGGCCGCAGGTAGCCAAACCGGAAGCTGCCATCGGGCGACTTCTCGACCTTCGGACAACCCCATGCCAACGAGCCGCCGTGATGCGAGTGGAAGAACGGATCGTGCAACGTCTTGTTGGCTGGAAACAGCGTCACCGTGAACGTCTTGCGCTGCTGCTTATCGAGGGACTCGAAGTCATAGCGGCCGCGGATCTCGCCAGCGGGGAGTTCGAAGTCACGAACGACATCGCGGCCCGGCGCTGGCAAGTTGACGACGAACGGACTCGAGGTAACCAAGCCATCGACGTGTCTCACGCGCACTTCGACCGGCCCGGCATCGCGATACAAGAACTCGAACGCGCCATCTTTGCCGCTGCGTTGCCCAGCGACATCGCCGAGCACCAGCTCGTTATCCCAATCGCCGCGACTCAAGAAGCTCCCGAAGCGCACCTGCTCAGGCGCAGTCTCTTCTTTCTCCGCCGCCCGCGTCGCCACAATCATCGCCCCCGCAACCGGACTACCGCGCAACAACACGCGCCCGATCAGTCGCCCCAACAGAGGCTCCGTCAGTTCGAGGTTCGTTTCGTGGCCAGCCTGCACAACAAAGTCGGTGGTCGCGCGAGCATCGTGCCCCTCATCGATCAACGAAATCCCCGTCGATTCCAGAGCAACCGACTTGGTGTTGCCGCGCGCGACCTGCGCGCGATAGCTACCAGGTGCAATCTTTCCGATGGCGAACCCGCCATCTCGCTGGACCGACGCCCACGCAACCTCACTGCGAACCGATCCACTGCCGTCGGGCTTCGCTCTGACGATCTCTTCGCCGTGCGCATCCAATGCGGTAATCGAGACGCGCGCACCATACGCTTGGCGCATACCGCCATGCACAATACCGCGCACGCTGCCAGCGCGCGCCATCACGACATCCATGCGCTCGGGCAGCGCAGCCGCTGACGCCGCAGCTGCCGCGCGTAGATATCCCGGCGCCTCGACATAGAACGCGACACCCTCCCCTACCGGCACGCCCAATTCGATCGTGCCACTCGCAACGGGCACGGGCTTGCGCTTGTTGTAGCTGCCGCGGCAAAGCTGCACGAGTGCTTTGCCAGTCACGCCATAGCGCTGTGGGTAACTGACGATGCCGTCATCGCGAACCAACTCGGCATCAACAATCGGCTCGCCGTCGGCATTGCGAAGCGACACCACCACGTCGCGTTGCGGCACGATCACAAACTCGAACTCGCGGTCGCCGCGAAGTTCGACACGCATCGGCCCGCAGACCCCAACTCCAGGAATGCGCACGGTCACGTCGAAGTCGGCCAACGCAAAGCCGGGCAACACAAAGCGGCCGTCGCGCACGATGTCGTGCGTTTCGTAGGTCACTTCGTAGCACACCGAACGGCTAGCGCCCGGTCGCTGGGTATCCGCAGGTTCGACGTAGACCGTTCCCGGCTGACCGTTCGCTCCACTCACTACGCCGCGCAGCGTCGCGGCACGCTCCAACTTCACCCGCTGCAGCTCACGCGTGTTGAAGAGCCACTCGATCTGGTGCGGCAGGTGACCTTCGGCGCGAATATCGATCTGGGCATAGCGGCGAAAATCTTCGATCGTGAACTGCCCGAGCGCGTCGGTCACAGTCTCCTGCGCGTCTTCGGTAGTGACCGTCGCTCCCTGCAATGGGTGGCCAACGTGATCCATGACCAAGCCGCGCAAGGTCATGCCGGCTCGCAGCACGATCTCGGTTACCACGTCTTCGCCGACATCGATTTCGACTTCATGATCGGGCTCCAGTTGATAGCCCGTCGCCTGACAACGCAGCTGACCTTGGCCCTTGGCAACGCGCTCGAAGCGAAACTGGCCGCGTTCGTCGCTGGTCGTCGTCAACTGCACCGGCGACCCAAGGCTCACTTGCCCAAAACTCACTCGCTGATAGCTCGAAATCACCCGCGTCAACTTCGCGCCAGCAATCGGGCTTCCGGCCTCGTCGCGAACGACTCCGGCAATCGAGCCCGGAGCGACCACCGAGATATCGCCAACGTCGTCCGCCGGCTCGATCCATTGCGAATGCCAATGATGCGGCACGCGTTCGCCATCGGCCGCCAACCAGAAACGGCGCCCAACATTGCGAACGTGGAACACGCCATGGGCATCGGTCACGGCACGGTGCAGTTCTTCGGCCTTGCTGACACTGCCCTGGCACGCGATCACCGTCACCCCAGCGAGCGCTTCGCCACCTTGTAGCAAGCGACCTGCCAGGCCATCTTTCGCCGGCACGTGATCGCGCTGCACATCCCCGGTTGTTGCCGAGGGCGGGGCCGCCGCATCGCCGCGGGCACCGGCGCCAGCAACACGCGACGCGTCGTCGGAGTTGGCGCCAACATCGGTCGGCACCGGTAGCGGATCGTCACCCTGCAACCACAGGTAGGCGCCCCCACTGAGAAGCGCGAGCACAGCCAACAACATCAACGTACGCACAGCTTGGTCCTACCTTCTCTTGATGACGGAAAACACCGTACGGCCGGAACAGCCTCTGCAACAACACCGCAAACAGTCGCATCCCCCATGGAGACACTGTTGCTTCTCGGCACGCGGCGTTGGCTAGCAGCCAAATAGGCCGTGCGGCTCGTGGTTGGCATCGACAGCCATGCTACCGTATTCGCGCCGCGAAGTGCGACGCGAGCGATGGCGCTCTCGCCGCACACCGGAGCTTGGAGAGCACCTACAATGTCGAAGTATTGGTTACTGCTTGTCTTGATCGCGAACGGCCTGCTTACCGAACGCGGGTTCGCGCAAGAGCCCAAGCCGGTGCAACTACCGGACGACCTGTACGCAACGATTGCGGCGATGCCGATCGCGGCACCCGTCAAGGACGGCAATCTCATCAAGGTTATCGATGGCGTGAGCAGACTGCCGGTCGCGAACGCGGATGTGCTGGTGATCACGAATGTGCGGGACAAAGCCTTCCAAAAGCGGGCCCAAGAGCTGCAAACCGCGATGATCGCGAAAGAGATCGAACAGAAGCAGAGCCGCTTGTTGATGGCAGCGATGATGGGCACGCGCTACCAAACCGATGCCGACGGCAACGCCAGTATTCCTGCCGGGGACGACACGTTCGCAATCGTGATCTCGGGAAAGATGGAGGCGCAATGGAACGCGCGCATGAAGGGCCCACTCGAGTTGTTTGCCCCTCGGTTCGTCACGGTGCAAGTTCGCACTGCGGACGGCAAACCAGCGCGCGGAGTCGAGCTCGGGCTAGGCATGCAGGGCCGGCATTTTCACGCTCAGATCAAGGGCAAGACGGACGCCTCAGGCAGCTGCACGCTGGAGGTCTCGGATCGCCTCGGCGGCAACGACCTGATCGTGGCAGCGCTGATCGCATCCGACGACCGTATCGAAGTGGCGTTTCAAGCCGACGCCATTCCGGACACACCACTGCAACTGCAGCTGCCGCCATGTGGCCAGGTTCGCTTCATTTTCTACGGCGAGGACGAGCGCCCATCCGAGGTACTGAAGCGCGCGCTGCTCAACTGGGAGCTCACGCCCACAGCGATTGCAAACACGAGAGTCGTTCGGCGCATGACCACCATGTGGCCTAGCCAACTCGACCCGGATGGCGCCATGTTTACGTATGTCGCGCTCGGTCTCGACATCGAAATCTCGGCCTACATCGAGGGCATTTCCGAGGCACTCAAGTTTGAAGCCAAAGGCCCGACACGAGAACACGAACTCATCATCGTCGAGGGTCGCAGCCACACCGGCCCACCAATCGTCAGCATTCGCGTCACCGATCAACAGGGACAGCCAGTCGCCAACGAAGAACTTGGCGTGGTGCTCTACTCAGCAGATCGCCACACACATTCCAACTACAAGACCGACGCCGATGGCCAACTCGTCATTCTCTTGCAGGAGCTGCGGCCGGAGAGCATCTACGTGGTGCGGCGCAGTCAAAGTGAGGGCACCGACTACCGGGGGGCCGCACGCATCCCCGTCGGTGAGTTGCAGCCAGGCAAGCAGCAACTCGCCGACGTGCAACTGCAAGACGAGCCGGTGATCGCATCGGGCCACGTCGTCGACGCAGAAGGCAAACCGGTCGCCGACCTGTGGCTGCGAGGTAAGACAACGATCATCTCTGGCAACGGTGGCGGCCGCAATTTGACCGGGTGGTGGTGGTTCGAACACCGGGTGCGCACCGACGAGCAAGGCCACTTCGAGATCCGCGAGATATCGCCTGTCGACAAGGCCATGAAACTCCGGATCGAGAGCGACGCATGGGCCCTGCTAGGCGATGCGCTGACTCTCAAGGCAGGCAGCACCAAGGAGATTATTCGTGTTGGCACAGCATCCCAACTGGAAGGCGAATTCCTCGGAGACCTCCAAGACACCCGCTTGGACTTTACCGTCACCAACCGCGACACCGGCAAGCAGACGTCGGGCCGCATGCGTCACGGCAAGTACGTGGTCAGCGGTATCCCCGCTGGCAACTACGACATCGCGTTTGGCAGAAACGCGGACTTCAAGATCGAGAACGTGAAGTCCGCCATCAAAGGCGACACCCAAGATCCGCGCTTGCGAACCGCCGAGTGGCAGAAGCACTTCCAACTACTGGAAACGACAGTTACCGACGAGAACAACAAACCGCTCGAGGGCCTCACGGTGTGGTACCACGTCAAGCACAAGAATGGGCGTGGCAGCAGCGGCAGCGGTGCGAACACCAACAAGGACGGCAAGGCACGCAGTCTCTCGCCACTCAAGAACGCATCGATCGAGGTCCGCGAGGCAGGCTACGAACCACAACGGTTCGAGAAGAACCTGCAAAACCTGAAGGTGCAGTTGCTACCCGTCGCTGCCATCGAAGTGCAGATCGTCGGCATGCCCAAGCTTCCGGATGGGGTGTATGCCCAGGCGACCGTAACGCAAGAAGCTCAGTTGATACGAATGCACGCAAGCTCCGTAAGGCTTGTGAAGGGGCGCGCCACGGTGCAACCTCAAGCAATTGGCAAGTGCTCCCTGCAGATCCTGCTCGGAGCTGATTACCAGCGGGAGCAAACGAATCAAGTGCGACAAGCGCTGCGGCGCGCACTCAACCTCAAGGCGCTCACGTTCGAGCTCGTCGGCACGAGGAAACCAACCGAGCCAAAGGTGTTCACACTCGACCAAGACACCATCGACGACATCAACGCCTGCCTCGATGACGCCCGAGAAGTGCTGAAGCAGAAGGACAAGTAGCTAGCGCTGGGCCCCTATGCCGCCAGCGAATACATCGATGCGACGAAGAAAGCTCTCGTCGCGCGGTGGAGTCGCTACCCTCTCGGCATGATCAAAACCACCAGCGCCGTGATGGCCAGCCTGATGCTGGTCGCGTGCGGCAAAAGCGACCAACCTGAGGGCGGCACGCCTGCGGGCCAAAACGTCGAGAATGCAGACGCCAGCAAGGTCGATGCCAGCAAGGCACCGGACGTCATCGCCAAGGCACCCGAAGTCATCGCCAAGGCACCCGAAGTTGCCGCCAACGACCTGACCCTGACCTACTTCAGCCTCGACGGCTGACCCCTTTGCAGCAAAGTCGTTCCCATCGTGCATGGGTTCGCAAAGGACTACGAAGGCAAGATGCAGTTCGCGGTTGAGGACGGCAAGTCCGACGCCGGCAAGGGCCGCATCGAAAAGTATGGCCTCGACATCCACGGCATGGTGATCACCGACAAGGACGACAAGGTCCTATGGAAGGAGTCGGGTCACCTGCAAACGAAGAGCGGCATCAAGACCGCGATCGACAAGGTCCTGAGCGGCGAGTAGGTCGAACTCGAAGTGCGTGGCGGCAACCAACGCGTTGCCGCCCCCTTCTGCGCTACGGCATCACCCAAGTGGTTGGGTTGCTCGTCGCCGTGATGTTCTGGCCTGCGCCATCGAGCACCAATGCGACACTCTGGAACGGAATGCCGCTCAGGATCTGCGCAACGGAAGCTGGCACGGTCAAGGTGCTCTGCCCACGACCAACAGCATCGAGCACCCCGGATGTGTTTGGCGCAAGCGGACCGCCAGACAAGCTCTGGGCGACCGTCGTCACGCCGTCAATGTTCAGCGGCACCAACGGCCAAGGGCTCGGACCGAGCAAGCCTGGTTCGGTTCCCGAGATCGAGAACAACTGCCAATAGGATTGCCCGGCGCGACCAGCACCGAAGTCGATGTCCGCAGAGGCTTGCACATCGCCCGCGCCGTTCTGCGTGACGGTCACTTCCATACCGGTGCCAAACAACCACGTCTCGGCGATCCCGCACTGACCAGACGCGAAGCTGACGAGCAGTTCACCGCGACCGTCACCGGTCGTATCACCAATCGAATGCAGATCCGGGCCGTCTGCGCAACCTGACGACAACTGCGCCTGCAGCGTGCCGTCCTGGCGAACGATCTCGATGATCGATGGCATCAGGCTGCCGTCGGCTCGGGCCGCCACAATCTCGTCTTCGCCGTTCCCGTCGAGGTCTTGGCCACGCGCGACCTCAAACCCGAACCCGGCAATTGGCATGACACCGGGGCGCGCAAACAGCTCAAGGCCATTCAACTCGTGCAGCCACAGCACCCCCGAATTGTTGCCGGTGATGTCCGCTGACGACAACCCGATCGCGATGCGGTGGCCACCAGCCACTTTCGGAATCAACGCAAGCTGGACTGGGACATGACCACCAGGTGGCTTGTCGCGAAACAACACCGGCGTCGAGCCCCCCACAATCGGCGCCGGCAGCTCGTAGGTTCGACCAGCGCCATCGCCGACAAACACAGCCATTTGGCTCACGGTGCCGGCCATGGTCTTGCCAAACGACGCGAAGACCAGCGGCCCAATCGCTTCGCCAAACTCACCGCCAGTCGCGCCATTGAGAAACACGGCGCGACCACGCCCCGCGCCGCCGATGTCCGATCCCGGCTCGCCAGTCACAAGATCTGGAATGCCATCACCGGTGAGGTCCGGCGTCGCGGCGAGGCACGAACCTCGTTCGCGGCCAATGGCTTCACCGTCCGAAGTCCACAACACCGAACCATCGCTGCCCGAATACATCGTGACCCGTCCACCATTGCCGAAGGCCAGGTCGTGGCTTGGCGAGCCAACTGCCAGGTCCGGGATGCCATCGCCACTGACGTCGCCGACCGACAACATGGCATTGCCCATCATCGCACCGGGTTGGTCACCGATCATGGTTAGGATCAGTTCGCCGCGCCGCCCGCTTTGCACGTAGATGACGCCGTTGTTTGGGAACGTGCCGACAGGCACCCCCGCCCCGGGAGCCACCACGGCGTAGTCCTCAAAGCCATCGCCATCGACATCTCCCATGCCAGTGGCGTTCGCGCCGTAGCCACCCGAGGCGAAGGCGGCATTCGGAGAGTTCGTCGTCATGAAGTTGTAGGGACGACCTTGCGCGGACGAGAACGCGGCCAACAGGCCAGCACAGAACAGGATGCGAGTCATTGCGGGATTCCTTGGTTTGTCTGCCCGTGGAATCGGTGGTCACGACGGATGCAGACACGAAATCTCTGCGGGCGGTATCTTCCTGGTAGCCCGCATGAGTTCGCCATCCACAAGCCCAACGCCATCACCGGACAGCGAAGACCTGTTCGACCGGTGGCTCGACGCCGCCTTGGCGGGCGAGGTCGAGGATCCAGCGGCGTTCTGCGAACGCTTCGATGCCGCGCCAACGGTGCTGGTAGCGATCCAACGCATTGCACAGCAACTAAGGGGTATGCAGCAACCGGGCGGCACCGAACCACAAAGTGGCCAAGCAACTCCAGCGACCGATGCGCCCGGCACCCCGCATCGCAGTGACCAGGACCTTCCCTACCAGACACTCGGCGAGTGCCGTTTGCTGCGAAGGCTGGGTGAAGGCGGCATGGGCACCGTGTTCCTCGCCGAACAGCCGTCGCTGGATAGGCTGGTCGCGCTCAAGGTCATGCGCGCAGAAATGCTGGCCTCCAAGACGGCGCAGCAACGTTTCGATCTCGAGGCCCGCGCCGTGGCGCGCTTGCGGCACCCCAACGTCGTCACGATGTTCGGCAGCGGCGAAGACCGCGGTGTGCGCTACCTCGTCATGGAGTTGGTTCCTGGCCAAAGCCTCGACGAAGTGTTCGCCAGCAACCCACCGCGTGCCGAACAACTGGTGCGCTGGTGCCGTGAAGTGGCAACGGCACTCGCAACCGCCCACGCCGAAGGCATCCTGCATCGTGACGTCAAGCCATCGAACATCCGCATCGATCCAAGCCAGCGCGCAGTGCTGCTCGACTTCGGTCTGGCGCGCGACTTGCTCGAGGTTGGCGCGGCACAAACGCTCGCGTTCGCCGGCAGCCCACACTACGCATCGCCAGAACAACGGCGCGGCGATCGCGACGCCATCGATCACCGCTCCGACATCTATTCGCTCGGCGTCGTTCTCTACGAAGGGCTTTGCGGCAGCCTGCCGTACGTGGGCACGACGCTCGAAGCGATCGCGCAAGAAGCGGCCACTTCCGAACCGATGCCAGTGCGGCGCCGCAACCCGGCAATCGCGCAAGACCTAGCTGTCGTCGTGGGCAAGGCCATGGAAGCATCTCCGAGCCAGCGCTACGCGACGATGCAGGAATTCGCGGCGGATCTCACCGCAGTCCTGGAACTGCGGCCCGTCGCGGCAATGGCGCCGTCGCGGCACACGCGCCTGTTGCGTTGGTGCCGACGGCATCGCTCCGTCGTGGCAACGGCATCCGTGATGGCGGCCGCTCTGCTGTTGGTGCTTGGCCTATGGTTGCGCCAGTGGTTCGCCGAAGCCCAAGAACGCCGCGACGAGTCGGCGCGCCTGGTGCAAGAAGCCGCCGCGGACATTGATGACTACCGCGCCCGACGCGACCAGTTCGCCATCGCCGCGCAAACGTCCTACAACCTGATCATCGCCCGACGCGAACGCTACCTGACCCCAGACGAAGATGCGTTCTTGCAGCTGCATAGTGTGCACCGCGAAATCCACTGGGGCTCGACCGACGCTCTGTTCGCATCGATCGGCGAGAAGCTGCGCACCGCCGAGAGCCTGACGCCCGGCGCGACGGCCGTCGACGAAGTGTGGGCAAAGTTCTGGTTCGAGCGCTGGGCCGACCACCGCACCTCCGATGGCTGGCGCGCCTTGGTTGGCTTTGCGCGCAAGCAAGTCGAGCGCTTGGACCACGACGGCGATGAGCAACCGCGCTTGTTGGGCGCTTCCAGCATCGCGATTGTCAGCGACCCGCCCGGTGCCGAGGTGCACCTGTTTCGTTCGATCGAGGCTGCTGACGTTGGCCGTGAGCAACCGCTAGAACCACCGGAACGCTTGCCGGGAGAACGCCGCATGACCCGCCAACCGGCTCGCCGCGCTGGCAGCCTATTGGGCACGGCGCCCATTCGTGCCCAGCCAATCGAGCGAGGCGAATATGTGATCGAACTGCGGATGCCGGGACATGAGGCGCTGATCCTTCCGATCGTCGTTCCGTACCGCGCCCCCGAGGAGCCGCTGCGCCGCACCTACCAGGGCCGCTTGCTGCCGAATGGTACGACGCCACCAGGCTTCGTACGCGTATCCGATGCACGCGGTCGCTGGCCAGGCGTGTTCGTGCAGACGCGGGAAGTCACGTGTAGCGACTACCTGCAGTTCCTCAACAGCAGCAGCCAGCACACCAGGCACGCATCGCCGCCGCGCCCGCTCGGTCGCCAACCTTGGCCTCAATTGACGGCTGGAAAGTTCGCGTTGCCCGACGAGCAGATGGCCGAGCATCCCGTCGTCGGAGTCTCATTCGGCGATGCGACTGCCTACGCAGCTTGGTGGAACGAACAACACGAACTGTCGATCGATGGCACCACCTACGAAGCGCGCCTACCGACCCGCAAGCAATGGCGCCGTGCTGGTGGCGCGGTGAACCAAGCGTCGTTCCGCCAGTATGTATTCGGCAACTACTTCAGCCCACACTGGTGCAAGAGTCGCTTCGCGAAGCCCAGCCCGGCACTTGAGCCGGTGCAGTCCTATGCCAGCGACGTCTCGATGTATGGCGTCTATGACCTTGCTGGCAGTGCCGCGGAGTGGTGCGCCGACTTCCTCGACGTTGGCAAGACTCTTCGCCCCCTGTGCGGTGGCTCGTGGCAAGACAGCCATGAAGAAGTATTCCGCATCGATTCGGTGCGCGGCCTCGATGCCGGCGCCGCAGGGCTGCACACTGGCTTCCGACTAGTGTGGGCACCACGCTAACAACCAGGAACTGGCAACGATGCGACTCGAAGACCTGCTAGTGCAGCACGCGCCGCGAGTACTCTCGTTTGTGCGCAACCATGCCACCACCCTGCAGGCCTATGAGGCGATTGAAGATCTGGTGCAAGGTGCGCATGTGCGCGTCATCCAGCAGCAGCAGAACTTCGAATACCGCAGCGAGCCCGAGTTTCTGGCGTGGATGTTTGCGATCGTGCGCGGCCACCTCGCCGACCGACACGACTACTGGACCGCGCTGAAGCGACGTTCGGGACGTGTGCTGCGCTTCACGATGTCGCAAACGGAGGGCGGCGTGCCGCTGCCTGCTGGAACGAAGCACGGACCAGGAACGTTCGCCGAACGTCGTGAGCTGCTCGCGCTGGCGACTCGAGCATTGTCGGCGCTACCGGATCGCGACCAGAAACTAGTGCAATGGAACGCAGATCAGATGCCGCTTGCAGAGCAAGCGGATCACCTTGCGATGAGCTACGCCGCCGTGCAGAAAGCTGGACTGCGCGCACAAGAACGGTTCCGCAAGACGTTCGAGTTGATGATGCGCCCCCAGTGATCAACTAGCAGTGACAAACCAGCAGTGATGCATGTCTCGCTGCTAGAAGACGAACGCGCTGCCAACGTAGAAGAAGCTGATGTCGCCGCTCGGGCCGCTCGCAGCGAGACCGCCGCCGCCAAACACGTGGCTGTAGCCACCGTAGACACTCAGGTGCTGGCACACGTTGTGGGTCACCAACAGATCGACTTCTTGGGCGACATCCTTGCTGCCAAGCGCCCCTCGCGAGACCGCGCCACTGACGCCATACAGCGCGTCGTTGCCGTTCTGCAATCGGAACGAGTGCGCAACCAACTTGGCCGTCGTCGACTTGGTGAGCTTCCATGCGCTACCGACATGCACGGCGAACACGTTCTGCCGCGCAATGATATCAGCCCAACCAAAGTAGGCGTGCCCGAGCGGGAACAGCTGGTGGAACGTGCCGACCGAACCACCCGACCGCGAATCGCCGCTCGCGGCGTCGATGCCGACGAAGAAGCGCGGCGACCACTTCCAATCCGCAACCGTGTGGCCAAGCACACCAGTGACCGACCAGGCACTGATGCTGTCGCTGCCGACTTCGCCAAATTGATAGGCGCCTTCGAACTCGCCATCGAAGCGCTCGCCGAGTGGGCCCCACGTGCGCATCCCAAGCGTGTGGCGGCGCTCGTTGCCCGTCGTGCCATTGATGTTGAGTGACGGGCGCGTGTTGCCGAGGTAGTAGACGTCGTAGCCGCGGCCATCGTCACCAGGCTTGCGGGTCGCGTAGACACCGTAGAGCTCCAAGTCGTCGTTCGGCTTGTTGTACTTCGTCTTGCGAACCGGATTGAAGTAGGTCGCAAAGCCATCGACCGTCCAACGGCCAGTGCGCAGCTGCACCTGGACGCCATCCCATGAACGCAACACGTTGGCCCAGGGCAGCGGCCCCAACAAGCGCTGGGTGCCGTAGAGCAGCATCATGCGGCCGGCGCGAAAACGCAGGGTTTGCCCATCGCCGAGCGGCACAACGTAGTCAGCAAACGCCTGCTGCGCTTCCAACGTATCCATGTCGCTCGCGCGGCGGCCGAGGGGCAGGTTGCGATCGGTCGCTTGCGCGGTCTTGCCCTCCACAAAGAAGCGGGCCCGTTGGCCGAAGTGCACGTCCGCGTGCACCAACGCACGCGAAACCACGAACGAATCCTGATTCGACGGCTGCGCACCAAACCCAAAGCCATCCCACGACTCGAAGCGGGCGTCGACGCGCCCGCCCATCGACAGCCAGACGCTGCCGTCATCGCTGAGGTCGAGATGCTTGAACCGCGCCAACCAGTCCCCTTCCTTCGCACGGAACGACGACCAATCCTCGTTCTGCCGGAGGAACTGGTACTTGGGTTGCGGCGCGCGCGCTTCCTGAGCAAGCACAGCCGGCACGACAACAACAATCGAGAGAACAGCGCCAATGGCTGTGCACACGGACTTGAGCATGGTTCTCCAGGAGCGAGGGGAGTGGTTCCAATGGAACCCTCGAAAGGCAGCCCCCTTTCTACGGCCAAAGACATCAACATCCAGTGAACTTGTCCGTATGGCGCCCACGTTCCGCAGTCGCGCGCCTGCCCCATATCCATCTGCCCGACATCCCCCTACCCAATATCCCCGCGCCCCCATTCCGCGGCCCCCGTTCAAGGCGAGCTTGTTGCCTTCTGCCATGGCGCCGTACTAACGTGTCCGCATGTCGTTTGTGCTCCAGGCCGGGGAAGTATCTGTGCGAGGCATGCTGGCGGCCGATGCTGCAGCCGTGCAGCGGTGTCGCAACCTGCCCGAAGTCGCGCGTTACCAGAGTTGGCGGCCAGCGACGGTGGCCGAAGTGGTCGAACTGGCGCACGAACAAATCGATCGCGCGCCAGGCATGCAGCGTGAGCCGTTTCAGCTAGTCATTGAAGTGCGTGACGAACATGGCGACCCTCACATCGCCGGCGACATGGGCAGCGGCGCGTTCGATCCCGGTCGCCAGATGGAGATCGGCATCGTGCTCGATCCTGCGTGGCAGGGCCAAGGACTGGCGACGCGGGCTTGCCAGCTGCTGTTTGCCCACCTGTTTGCGTCTGGGCTGCACCGCATCACCGCGCGGGTCGACCCTCGCAACGAGGCCTCAATTCGACTGTTTGAGCGCATGCAGTTCGTGCGCGAAGGACTCGAACGACAATGCTGGTGGGACGACACCTACAACGAGTGGACTGACGAAATCTGCTTCGCGATGCTGGCCGCAGAATGGCCAGCTCGCGAACAGAGCGTCGTGACCTAGAGGTGTAACCCGGCCCCTAGCGCTTGGCCAACGCCAGGCGCACGGCCACACCACCATCACTGCCGACCTTGCCTTCGGCGGCGAAGGAGCCGTCTGGCGCACCGCCAAACTCGAAGGCATCCGTCAGCACCTGTTCCGCGATGTACGACGCGTGCTTTTCGAACGCCGCTTTGGTCGCATCATCCGCCTCGACGGACAGCGTGATGCGATCACTGACGTGTAGGCCAGCATCCTTGCGCGCTTGCTGCACCATTCGCACGAAGTCACGGGCGATACCTTCCTGCTCCAATTCCGGCGTCACCTCGGTGTCGAGCACCAACACGACATCATTGGTCGACAGCGCGGCCGCCGTGAAGCCTTCCTTCGGCTGCAGCTGCAACACGTATTCGCCAGCGTCCAAGGTCACGCCAGCGGCGATGGCTTTGTCACCGTCCAGTTTCCAGTCGCCACTGCGGGTTGCGGCCAACACGTCCTTCATCTGCTTGCCGAGCTTCGGCCCCAGGGCCTTGGCATCGACCTGCAGCCGGAACGTGCCATAGGCTTCGAGGTCGTCGGCGAACGCGACGTCCTTGATATTGAGTTCGTCCTGCAACAGGTGCACGAACGGCTTCATCTTGCTGGAATCCGCGCCGGCCAGCGTCGCCTTCGGTAGCGGCAAACGCGTGCGCAACTTGGCACTCTCGCGCAGCGACAGGCCAACGGAGCAGCCATCGCGAACTCGGTCCATCTGCACGGTCAATTCTGCGTCGTGCGGCATCAAGGTCGCATCGGGCCAATCACTGAGGTGCACGGACTCTTCGCCGGTCAAGCCGGTGTAGACCTTCTCGGCGAGCAACGGCAGCATCGGCGCGACGGCGCGGCACAAGGTGACCAGGCACGTGTAGAGCGTGTCGTAGGCACTCTGACGATCCTCTTCGCCAGTCTCACCCCAGAAGCGCGGGCGGCTGCGGCGGATGTACCAGTTATTGAGGGCGTCGAGGTATTCCTTCACGTCCTGGCAGGTGCCGGCGAGGTCGTAACCATCCATGCGCTCCTGCACGGCTTCGACCATCGCGCGGGTCTTGCTCAGCGCATAGCGATCGAGCACCGCGGTTTGGTCGTAGCGCATCTTTGCCTTCACGCCATCGGTGTTGGCGTAGAGGGTGAAGAAGTAGTAGGCGTTCCAGATCGGATTGAGCACCAGGCGCACGACCTCGTGCATCTGCTTGCCGTCCTTGCTGATCTGCAGATCGCCGCCGCGGAGAATCGGCGACGACATCAAGAACCAGCGCAGCGCGTCCGAGCCGACCGTCTCGAACATCTCCTCGGGGTCGGGGTAGTTGCGCAGCGACTTCGACAGCTTGGCCCCTTCGGCATCGAGCACGACACCGTGGCAGATAACATTCTTGAACGGCGGCTTGTCGAACAGCGCCGTTGCCAACACCACCAACGTGTAGAACCAACCGCGCGTCTGCGCGACATACTCGACGATGAAGTCCGCCGGGAAGTGGCTCTCAAACCACTCCTTGTTTTCAAACGGGTAGTGCACCTGCGCGAACGGCATCGAGCCCGACTCAAACCAGCAGTCGAGCACTTCGGGCACGCGACGCATCGTCGACTTGCCCGAAGGATCGTCAGGGTTCGGCCGCGTCAAGTTATCGACAAACGGGCGGTGCAGGTCGGTGACCTTGACGCCGAAGTCGCGTTCCATGTCGGCAACCGAGCCGTAGACATCGGTGCGCGGGAAGTTCGGATCATCGCTCTTCCACACCGGGATTGGCGACCCCCAATAACGGTTGCGGGAGATCGACCAATCACGCGCGTTCTCCAACCATTTGCCAAACTGGCCGTCCTTGATGTGATCAGGGATCCAGCGGATCGACTGGTTGTGCGCCTGCATGCGGTCCTTGATCTCCGTCACCTTGACGAACCAGGCACCGGGCAGCGCCTTGTAGATCAACGGCTCGCGCGTGCGCCAGCAGTGCGGGTAGTTGTGTTCGTAGGTAACGTGACGAACGAGGATGCCGCGATCCTTGAGGACCTTGACGATCATCTTGTTGGCATCGAATACGAGCACGCCTTCCCAATCGGGAATGTCGCTCGTGTAGCGGCCGCGGTCATCGACCGGGCACACCAACTCGATGCCGTTCGCCTCGCAAACCTTCTGGTCGTCTTCGCCGAAGCCCGGCGCCATATGCACGACGCCGGTGCCTTCACTGGTGTCGACGAACGCACCCGGCAAGATGCGGAAGCAGTTCTCGCGCCCCTTGAAGTAGGGGAACATCGGCTCGTAGGTGCGCTCGACGAGGTCCGCCCCCTTGAGCTTGCCGACTTCTTCGAAGCCCTTGAGCTCCTTCTTGTAGGCCGCGCGCGTCGCGTCCCCCATCACCAGATACTCGCCATCCTTGTGCAGGATCGCGTAGTCGATGTCCGGGCCAACCGCCAACGCCAGATTGGATGGCAGGGTCCACGGCGTCGTCGTCCACACCAGGATGTTCAGATCGCCGGGATCGCCATGCTTCTTGTGCAGCTGGAACTTGACCGTCACCGCGGGATCCTGGCGCGGCCGCGTCGAATCGTCGATCCGCGTTTCGAAGTTGCTGACCGGCGTCTGCATCGACCACGAGTACGGCATGACGCGCTGGCCTTCGTAGGCGAGGCCCTTGTCATGCAACGTCTTGAACGCCCACATGACGCTCTCCATGTAGGAGAGGTCCATGGTCTTGTAGTCGTTGTCGAAGTCGACCCAGCGCGCCTGGCGCGTGACATAGTTGCGCCACTCGCCGGTGTACTTCTGCACGCTGTCGCGACAGACGTCGTTGAACTTGTCGATGCCGAGCTCAAGGATCTGCTCGCGGCCACTGATCTTGAGCTGCTTCTCCGCTTCCATCTCGGCGGGCAAGCCGTGGCAATCCCAACCAAAACGGCGCTCGACGCGACGACCGCGCATCGTCTGGTAGCGCGGCACGACGTCCTTGACGAAGCCGGTCAACAGGTGGCCGTAGTGTGGCAACCCGTTGGCGAATGGCGGACCATCGTAGAAGACGTATTCGTTGCTGCCGGCCTCACGCTGCTCGACCGACTGCCTAAACGTGCCGTTCTCCTGCCACTGGGCCAGAATCTCCTTCTCCATTGCGGGGAAGTTGGCCTGCGGACTTACTTCGGGATACGGCTTGCTTGGCTGCTCAGTCATTGGGACAAGCAGTGTGGCGAGGCCGTTGCTCCGGCGCAACTTCGAGGGCGGCGCGGGCACGGGCATTCCGCAAGTTCGGTTCCGTGAGCGGGCTCTCGCTCGACGGTCAGAACGTGCCGATCGTCAAGCTCAACCGGTTGGTGCTACTGATCCCCGTAATGTTGCCCTGCGGCCCCAACTCCAACGGCACCACCTGCTGGTGCATCATTTGGCCAGCGAAAATGACGCTGTTCGGGATCGTGAAAGCAATCGCTAGCGGCACACCGGACGTCACGAACACGTCGAGCAAATCGGGGGTCACCAACAGCGAACAGCCGGGCAAACCTTGCGGTAGGATCGCGCTCAACGGCATCGATATGGTGCTCAAACCGCGAACCGAGAGTGCCAGGCCGCTGCCAGGCATGCCGGTCGCCCGCGAAGTGAACTGGCCACCAGTCCACGGCAACGACGTAGCGCTCAAGATATTGTTGCCGCCGCTGCCGGCACAACCTGTGCCAGCACTCGAAACGGACGCGGGACACGACGTCGACAAGTGCGCGAAGTATCCCGATCCAATACCACCGGCTGAGAAAAAGTAGCCGACCAGCAATACGTCGCCGTTCGCCGCCAGCGCCGTTCCTTGAACGTGTGAGTAACCAGCGACGGGAGTGCCAGCAAGGCCACTGCCGATGGGCACGCTGCCGGCAGTCCCACCAAGCAGGCGGACCACGTTGCCTGTTTGCGGGAATTGACCGCCGATCAGCAGCTCTTGACTCGATCCAGGCAATGACTGCAAGGCGTTGACCGGGCCACCTGGAGCCGCGACCGTACCGACCCACGTGTTGCCAGCGTAGGACCAGACATAATCGTCGCTAGCCACCATCAGCGACGCGCCGCGGGCGGCGAGCGAACGAATCACTCCAGCTTGGAACGTAGGCTTGCCAACCGACGTCCACACGAATCCGACCAACTTGTAGAGTTCATAGCCACCAGCAAACAGGTCCCCGTTCGGCATCTGGGCAACGACCTGTGGCGCGACCAACGTCGGCAATCCAACCGGCGTCCAACTTGCGCCATCCCAAGTCGCGAACTCGTTGGGCGTCAACCCGGGGAACTGGAAAGCTCCAGCTGCGAACAGGTTTCCGTTCTGCAACACCATCATGTCTGTGATGGACTGCACGACGCTCGACCCGGGCAAGGCGGACCAACTGGTGCCGTCCCAACGCGCAATGCCGTTCACGGGAACCCCACCAGCAGAAGTGAAGCTACCGCTCGCGAGCAGGTCACCGTTCGGCATCACGACCAAGTCGAAAACTACCTCGTACTGACTGGGCGATGCATTCGAAACGCCACCCCCCAGTGGCTGCCAACCACTGGCCGTTTGCACGGCGATGCCGCCCCGGATCCAACCGCCAACGACAACGTCGCCATTCGGCAACTCCGCAACACACTCAAGCTGGCGACCAAGGCCTGTGCCGATCGGCTGCCATGCGCTGCCATCAAAGCGACTGATGCCGCCGAGGTCCGATGACAAGGTGCGCAGCAAGTAGCCACCGACCATGACTTCGCCATTGGCCAACTCAAGCAAGGCATGCGGCTTCTGGAAGCCACTGAGATCAAACGGGAACGGCCCGCCAAGTGTCGTCACGACGCCGGCAGCCGACACCCGTGCCACGAACGAGCTGGACGCAGAGGAACTCTGGCCCGCGTCCTGCCAACCACCGATCAGAAGTTCGCCGCTGGCACCGGCGGCGACCGCCGAGATCGCGTAGTCGGTGCCACTGAGTTCCCCCACCCATGCGGAGCCATTCCAGCTGGCCAGACCACTTTCGCCGCCGAGCACAAATTCTCCCGCGGCAACCAACTGGCCGGTCGTTCGCACGGCCAGACCAAGCACCTCAGTTGGCAAGCCTATCCCAAGCGCAACCCACGCAACTCCATCGAAGCGGGCCACGTTGTTGACAAGCAGGCCATCGGCGAGTTCAAAGTCGCCGCCGGCGATCACGTCGCCGTTGGGCATGATCGCGAGCGCATGCACGCTGTGCTGGGACGACGTCAGATGGCCAAGTCCAAGGCCGTAGCCCTGCCAGGTGGCGCCGTTCCACCGTGCGATACCGTTGGTAACCGTGCCGTTGGCCGTAACGAACGAGCCGCCAGCTACCAGGTCGCCATTGTTGTCGACGGCCAGACTCTGCACGGCGCCATCGAAGAACCCGACGCTGCTCCATGCATTGCCATCCCACGTCGCGACCGAATGCGCCCCGGTATGGACGCGTTCGCCAGCAACCGCCAATTCACCCGAAGGCAACACCGTCAACGCGGTCACGCGCCCAAACCACGGCAGCAGAGGTGTCCATACCGATGTCACTGGATCGAGGACCGCAATGCTCGGACAGGCGGTTGCGTCCGCATAGGAAAACGAACCCGCGACCACTAGCACTTCGGGCGAAGGCCCCGCTCCATCTGGATCCCAGCGGGTCAGTTCCTCGACGATGCCGTTGGTCCCAACACAACCACTGCCCGACATCCAAACATTGCCGCATTGCGCGGCGAGGGCCGGTGTCAGGATCGCCAGTAACACGCCTAGGCCAAAGAGACTGCAGGCCCGCTGCATCGACGGCTGGGAGAATCCTTCCATGCGCCAAGTATCCACGCGGCAGCCCCCAGTAACACAGCCCAATCCCGGCAATGAGAGGGCCAATCGGGCAGCAGTGGGGCGCGCCCGAGGTCACACAGCTCCCTACCCCTTGGCGAACGGCAATTCTGCTTCGTCAGCCAGGACGCCTTCGAGCTTCAGCAGGGAGCGCTTGCGATCCAAACCACCGGCAAACCCCGTCAACGTGCCATCGGCACCAATCACGCGGTGGCACGGCACGACGATCGTCAGCGGGTTGCGGCCGTTGGCGGTGCCGACCGCACGCACGGCCGACGGCTTGCCGATGGTGGCTGCCTGCTCGGCGTAGGTGCGGGTCTCGCCGAACGGGATCTTGCGCAGGGCCTGCCAGGCAAGCTGCTGGAACTCGGTGCCGATCGGGTCGAGGCGCACGTCGAAGGTCTCCCGCTTGCCCTCGAAGTACTCGCCCAGTTGCTCGGCGAGCGTGACCAGGGTTTCCGTTTCGGACATGCCCGGCGATGCCGAGACAATTTCGCCTTGCACGCCGTTGCGCGCCGGGTCGGAATCCGAGAACACGATCGCGCGAACTCCTTGCGCGGACGCAAATGCAAGCAGCGGCCCCAACGGGGACGGGATCACCAACTTCGCTAACCTCTGACTACTAGGCTTGTTGTTCGCATCGCTCATAGTTTGCTGCCACTTATTACCTTCGCATCCGACGATGGATACATCCACAAGTATGCGATTGCTGTAGTTCGCCACGGCTGCCACGCAAGTGACAACTGCTGCAGTTGCCGCGCCGACACCATTGCTTCGTGGCCGAACGCCAGCGCCGCAGACTTGCGCAAGCCGAGATCACTGGCCGGAAACGCATCCGTATGGTCCATCGCCCGCGCCGCGATCAGGTCCGCACTCCAAGGCCCAATACCCGGATACGCCTGCAGCCGACTGCGCGCCTGGTCGAGGCTGTCGCGCCGATACAGATCCAACTCACCCGATGCGACGGCTTGCGCGAAGCCGATGATGGCGCGCGCCCGAGCCTTGGGCATGTCGAGCACGGATACGTCGGCGGCCGCGATCGCGTTGGCCGTCGGAAACAGCGAATGCAGCGAACCGGGCAGCGGCGTATCGATGCGTTCGCCAAGCCGATCGACCAGCCGACCGCAGACCGTCGACGCGCCGGCGACACTGACTTGCTGGCCAACCAACACGCGGATGCTCGTCTCAAACGGGTCGTAGGCCCCCGGCAACCGCAGACCAGGACACGCCCGCAACCACGGGCCCAGGTGTGGATCGCGGCCCAGCGCAGCCTCGGCTTCGGCGTCGTCCCGGGTCAGCCCGAACAACGACCGCACCCGCCGCACCTGCTCGAGCACCGAAGCGAACGTCGCAAGATGCAGCGTGACTTCGAGATGCTGGCCATCGCCGCCGTCGCGAACCTCGACCACCCCAGGATGGCCGCAGGTGTTGATGGTGCGCCGGTAGACGCCGTCGACGACCTCTTCAACTCCCGGAATCGCGCGGCTCTTGAGATAGGAAATCATGCGTTCGACGTCGAACGCACCTCGATACGGCACCCGCAGGCGCAAACCGCCATCAAGCGCATCGAGCACGTCACCGCGGCGGCGCTTGCTGCGCAGTTCACTCGGCGAGAAGCCAAACAGTTCGCGCATCACCCGGTTCATCTGGCGAATGCTCTGGAACCCGGCCGCGAACGCGATCTCGGTCACCTTCAAGTCGCATTCGTCCAGCAGCCGGCGAGCCACGTGGGCGCGACAAGCTCGGGCGACGAAGTCTGGCGACGCGCCGACTTCTTCCTCGAACAAGCGGCCCAACTGTCGCGCGCTATAGCCCACGCGCCGCGCGAGTTCTTCGGTGCTGGCGTGATCGAGGTAGCCTTCCGCCACCAACCGCAGCGCATGGGCCACCTGTGGCGACGTCTCGGAAAGGCCCATGTCGGGCAGGCGATCCGGGCGGCAAACCAGGCAGGGACGGTAGCCAGCGGCCAACGCCGCGATCACGTTCGGCATCGGCCGAACGTTCTCCGGGTTGGGGCGCGCCCGGCAATCCGCGCGGCAATAGATGCCGGTTGTCGCCACACCCTGAATCTGCATCGCAGCAGTCTGGCAGCTGCGGGCGGTCGGTGCTGGCCAGATCCGGACATCGTCGCAGATTCCTGGCGCGTGGGCCTACTCGCCCCAAGCGCGCACGAACGTTTCCAACTCGACCCCCAAGGCGTCGGCGATGCGGTTGATGTAGTTGAAGTAACTGACCACCTGGACCGCGTCATGGATCGCCGGATCTGAGAATCCTGCCGCGCGCAGCACATCGACCTCGCCCTGGCCCATCACGGCTGGATCCACCGTCAACTTCTCGGCGTATTCGCACAGCGCCCGGTCTGCATCGGTGAGCTCTGCCGTTCGCCAATCGCGAGCGATCGCATCGACGTAGGCATCTGCTTGCGCGTCCGTGGCGAAATGCTTGACCTCAGCACGGAGGTCATGGGCGTGGCTGCGCAGTCAATAGACACAGTCGTTGCGCCTGCTGACGACAACCGCGAGCAACTCGCGTTGGGCTCGCGACAACGGCGACTCGCCATACATGATGGCCTTGTAGAGATCCATCGAAGCCCGCAACACCGACGGATTGGGCGTCATGATCCGGACGATGTTCCAAACCCGACCGGCGCGCTTGGCGGCAAGCTCCAATTCTCGCTTGGCATCGCCTGACGCATCCGCGTCGGATACAGAATGGATGTACGGCATGCCATCAGTATGTCGTGGCCATGCCATTCAGCATGGCCTGGATTCTCTGATCGTTGCCCACGGATCGGCCAGAGCGGCTACCGTGCTCGGCAATGGCTAGACAAACGCTGCGGATGGGAACGGTCTGCGTGGCTCTGAGCCTGCTTTCTGGCTGTGCCATTCGCCCCTCGACAGTGCGAGCCGAGCAACCAACCATCATGGTCAAGTCGGTTCGGTTGCCCGTGCGCGACTGGCTGCCATGGTTTGCGCGCTTCGCGGAACACACGTGGATCGACTTCCACTACGCCGGCACGTGGCATCGCGTCGAGTGGGACAACCTGGACCACATCCGCATGCTGGAGATGAGTGCGACCGAAGCCTTCGAAGACCAGCGCTGGGAACGCGACGTCGCGGTGCACGAACAGTTCGCCGGCGAGTGGACGACCCCGATCATGGCCAAGATCCTCGAAGTCGCCGAGAGCTACGAATACGCCAAGGGCTACCTGCCGTGGCCCGGCCCCAACAGCAACACGTTCATGGACTGGTTGGCGCACGAAGTCGGCCTGCCGATCGTGCTGCCACCCGCAGCCGTCGGCAAGGACTACACGACGTGGCTGCGCCCAGGGCTCACGGCTACCCACACCGGCATCGAACTCGAAACCATGCTGCTCGGCGCCGAGATCGGCTTGCGCGAAGGCATCGAACTGCATGCGCTTGGTCTGACTGCCGGCATCGGCTTTTGGCCCCCGGCGATCAAATTGCCGTTCTTGCCCGCGATTCCCGGTGGCTGGTTCGGGCCAGTGTCCGACGAGCCACAGTGGTAGGTAGGCCACAGTGGTAGGCAGGCCACAGTGGTAGGCAGGCCACAGTGGTAGCCAGGCCAGAGCGGTAGGCAAGCAGGGCTAGCGAGCGCGTTTCTTGCCCGGCAGTTCGTCCGCGGGAATCTGCTGGTAGCGCCGCGGCAACTGCGCGTTGGTCGCGGCCAGCCAAGCATCGAGTCGCCCCCGCATCTGCGCGACGACTGCCGGGCGCTCGGCACACAGGTTGTTGCGTTCGCCAAGGTCTGCGTTGAGATCGAACAGCTCGTGGGCGTCGTTGTCCCAGTGATGGATGTACTTGAGGTCGCCCATGCGCACGACCGTGCCCATGTCGTTCTTGCCGTGATAGCAGTAGTGCGGGTAGTGCACGAACACTGCGTCGCGCTGCAGCGATCCGGTGCCGGCCGCGACCGACAACAAGTTCTCGCCGTCGAACGATGCCGATTCGTAAGCAATGCCAGCTGCCGCCAAGAAGGTCGGAGCGAAGTCCATCGAGATCGTCGGCGTGGCCTCGACGGCCCCAGCGCGGACGCGGCCCGGCCAGCGCATCATCATCGGCACCCGGATACCACCTTCGTAGAGGTAGCCCTTGCCCGCGCGCAGCGGATCGGCAACCGACGCACCCGGCATCTGGCCATTGTCGGACGTGAACACGAGCAACGTGTTTTCGGACAAGCCGCGCGCATCGAGTGCCTGCAAGACCTTGCCGACGGCCAAGTCCATGCCTTCGATCATCGCCCGGTAGCGCGTAGGCATGTCCGGCTCTTTGACGGAGCCATCGGCGTTGCGTTCGTCGGTGTAGTTCTTGTAGAGCTGCGGCGTCGCTTCAATCGGCCAATGCACCGTGTAAGGCCACAGGCACAGGAAGAACGGATCGTCATCGTCTTTGACCCGATCGATGTAGTCGACAGCTTCCTGCGCCAGCAGGTTCGGCAGGTAGTCGCCGGCCTTGCCCGCCTTGTAGTTGGGCAGGTCGATCGGCGCATGGAACGTGCCCGGTCCACCCATCGCGTTGCCCGCGACATTGACATCGAAGCCAAAGCTCTCCGGAAACAACGACGTGTCGGTCGTCTTCCAATCGGCACCGGCGAGATGCCACTTGCCGACGAACCCGGTGTGATAGCCCGCGGCCTGCAGGCGCTGCGCAATCGTCGTGTACTTCTTCTCCAGCACATGCAACGACTTCGCCGGCCCCCACTCGCGGCCAGTGCGCTGTTCGGTCTTGGCGCCCTGGGCCCGCGGCGCGTCATAGAAGTTCCAACGATCGGGAATGTGGTTGGTCACCTGCAGTCGCGCCGGCGCCAAGCCGGTGATGCAGGCCGCGCGCGTCGGCGAACACACAGGCGCCGCCGCATAGTAGTTGCTGAAACGGGTGCTCTGCTGCGCGAGCCGATCGAGGTTTGGCGTCACGACGTTTTCGTTGCCCTGCGGATGGATGTCCATCCAGCCCAAATCGTCGATCATGACGAACACGATGTTGGGGCGCGTCGCTGCCGAGCCAGCAGATGGCGCAGGTATCGGCACCGCGCAAGAACTTGCCGCGATCGCGCCGGCAACAAGAAGTGGTCGCAGCATATAGCTCATGAGTCCATCGCGAGGTGATAGCATCGCCGCACATACCATGCTCAGGCTCGGCACGTTCATCCATCTCGGCGTCTTCGTTGCGATCACCCTAGCTGTCGCCATCGAACAACGCGACAAGAACGCCGCGGCTCTAGACGCAAGCAATCCGGTGCGGGCCGAAACCGTCGTTCAGGAGATGGTCGTACAGAACGTGCACGGCTGGACGGTGCACGTCGACCCAGCCCTGCTCGAGGGCGAACACAGTGCGCAAGGCAAACGTGCCCTGAGCATGCTGGCCAACCACCTCGAACGCATTTCAATATTGGTGACCGGCCAACAGCTGAAGGACCTGCGCACGCTTGAGCTATGGATCGAGCATCGCCACAAGACGCTCAAGAACATGCAGTACCACCCGAGCGAACGGTGGCTGCGTCAAAACAACTGCGATGTGCGGCTCGCGAAGAAGGTGCATATCCCGATTGCTCGCCACCTGCTGTCACGTGAGCAACTGCTGAAGCACCCCGCCGTCGTGCTGCACGAACTCGCACACGCCTACCACGATCAGATCCTCGGCTTTGACGACGAACGCATCTTCAACGCCTTTAAGCAAGCGCGCGATAGCGATGTCTACAAGCGCACGATGACGCATCGCGGCCAGACCGTTCGTCACTATGCGTTGTCCGACCACAAGGAATACTTCGCGGAGGGCACCGAGGCGTTCTTCTACCGCAACGACTTCTACCCATTCGTGCGCGCCGAGTTGAAGCGGGCGGATCCAAAGCTGCACGCCGTACTGACGGACATCTGGGAACGCTGATCCGATGCATGCTGCGCCCGCGATGCGCGCGACGTTACTGAGATGATGCACGCGCCTGCTGTCGCTTAGGCAAGCGCGGCCAGCCAGACTGCTACGCTCGCCTGCCGGCGCGCAAACCGCGTGCTTGGCGCAGGTCCTCATGCAGTCCACTTCTCCCCGCTGGTTCTCATCCGTTCTCCTTCCGCTCGCGACCGCACTCGCGCTCGGCACAGCACGCGCGCAACAAGCTGCGCAACAAGCTCCGCACCCGGCCCGCGGACTGCAGCTCGAATCGATCGAGTGGCTCACGGACGGATCGGAGTTCCTCGATCAGAAGCGCTTCAAGACATCGATGACGAAGGGCGAACGCGCCTTCGACCGTGACAAGTTGCTTGGCGACGCGATCGCCCGCGCCAAGCAAGAGCAGAAGCCGGTTCTTATCTACGTTTACAAGATCAGCGAGCGGAGCAAGCGCGGCCGACAGATGATTCGCGCGCCCGTGCTCGACGTCTACATGCGTCAGTTGATCTGGAGCGACCCCGACATCGAGCGCATCGTCACCCAATCGTTCGTGCCAGTTCGAACCGTATTCGACGACGCCATGTGCGAACGCTTCGGCGTGCGTCCGCTGACGTTCCTCGAACCAGCGATACTGTTCTTGACGCCCGACGGCAAACTGCTGCACGAGTTGCGCACGATCCGCACGTTTGATGCGCCGTGGATTGCGCAGGTGCTGCGAGACGTGCTCGACAAGGCACACGGCCCGCTCGTCGCCGATGATCTCGATGCCGCCAGAAACCGTGGCGACTGGCAACGCGCGTTGGCGCTACTCGAGTCGCAAGATTCGAAATCGGCGCGCGCGGCCTACGATCAGGCCACCATGTTGCGTCGCCTGCGACGCGGCAAGGAAGCGATCGCAGCCCTCGACACGGCATCCGAACGCTTGCAGGCCGAAGCCAGCAACGGCAAGCAGTCCAACGAGAACCAACCTCAGCGCCGGCGCGGTCGCCGCCCCCGCATGCCTTTGGCCCTGCAGCAACTGGATCTGGAGATTGCGGCCGAACGCGGCGCGGTGCTGATCAAGATGGCACGGTTTGAAGACGCAGTCGAACCGCTGATGAAGGCGGCCGACGCACGCGTAGAAGCGTGGGGCGACGGACCCAGCCGCCGAGCTGAAGCGCGCTATCGCCTGGCATTGCTGCGACTGCGGGCCGGTGACGAATCCGGCGCCTTGCGCCGCTTCCAACAACTTGCGCAAGACGACCCCGACGACCTTTACGCCCACCGCGCGGACGTCAACATGCGGGTCGGCATCGACGACGGCCTGTCACTCGGTGCGCCCATGTTCGGCTACGAACGCCTCGCGTGGTTGCCGGAAGGCGCCTTCACGAAGTTGGCGGCCAACACGCACTGGCAAGCCGAGCCATTCACCGAGTCCCAGATCATCGACAACGGCGTGCGCGCGCTGCTGGCACAACAACGCAGCCACGGCGGCTGGACCGACAGCCGCTATGCCTACTGCCCCGACGCACGCATCACGCCAAACGTCTGGGTCGCGATCACGGCCATCTGTTGCCAGGCACTGCATCGCCACCGCGATCAGTTTGCTGAGCCGGAATTGATCGATGCCGCCCTGGTGCGCGGCGAAGCCTACATGCTGGACCCCAACCAGATGAACCGCGGCCGCAACGAAGACGTGTATTCGGATTCGTACCGTTTGATGTATCTGAGCCACCGCTGGAGCAGTGCGCAGGAAGACGCACAGCGCGTGCGCCTGGCCGGGGCCATGAAGCAGATCGTTGCCGCAGCTCGCGAACGCCAAAAGAACGGTGGCTTCTGGGCGCACGAATACAGCAACGCATTCTGCACCGCCGCGATGGTGCAAGGCCTGCTCGCCGCCAAGGACGCCGGCATCGAGATTCCTTCAGACATGCTTTCGCAAGCGGCCAATGCACTCGCGTCGGCGCGCAGCACGGACGGCGCGTTCTCCTACGGCGGCGCGGCGCGCGGCAAGCCATCACCGGCTGGCTTGAAGAATGCCAGCACCCGCATGCCGATGTGCGAAGCCGCGCTCTTCACGCTGGGGGCCAGCGACCAAGAACGCTTGCTGTTTGCGTTCGACAACTTCTGGCAGCACTACCAGACGATCGAGGGCGTGCGACACACGGACTTCCACTCCGACGGCCAGGTCGCCGGGTTCATGTTCTTGCACTCGCTCTACCACACGAGTGAGGCCATGCACTTGCTGCCCGAAGAACGCCGCAAGGCCGAGCGTGCCAAGCTGCGCGAACGCCTGTGGCAGTATCCCGAGATCGATGGCACGTTCCTCGACAGTGAAGAACTGGGGCGCAGCTACGGCACCGCCATGGGGTTGCTGATCTTGGCGAATACGAAGTAGACGCCTGACGAAGCAGCGCGGCCTGCCAACCCGATGCTGCCAGCCCGATGCTGCCAGCCAGAAAACCCGCGTGCGCATTGCCGGTATCGGTTCTTCCTGAATGTCGCCAACGACATGCAAACCAAGAACCCAAGGCAATCCTATGACCCGCTTCGCTCCACGCGTCCTTCTCACTACCCTGACCATCGCCGCAGCGACGACCGCGCAACAACTTGCGACGTTCGACCCGGCGGCGACGCCCAACCAAGAATACGCCGCCGCCGCTTGCGGTGCGGCTTTTGGAGCAACGGCCGTCGACGACCTCGTCAGTCCCGCCCCAGCAACTGACTGGTGGCTGGGAGCCACCACGGCCGACAACGACAACCAGCGCCTCTACTACACCACTGGCAAGCCGACGCACGGCATCCAACGCATCGCGTTCGCAGACATCGGCACGGGCGCCGCGCCGATCGTGCTACCGCTACCCGTTGGCTTCAACCAGGTCACCGGCATGGTGGTCGACCCCACCGACACGACGGGTGACACGCTGTTCGTCACCGACGGCTACGTGATCGCGCAGTACCACGCGCCCTCGGCGACGATCGTCGCCGGCCCGTTCCCGGCACCTGTCTCCGGCAACGACCTGCTTACCGGACTCGGCTACAATCCGTTTAGCGGGCGCCTCTGGACGATCGACTCGTCGTCGACGATGCACTCGCGTTTCGTCACCGGCGGAGCTTGGTGGCTGCAAACTCCAGCAGTCGCGGTTCCGGTCCGGCCAACGGGCATCTCCTTCTGCAAGATCAGCGGCGGCCCTCCGTTCGCGTCCTATTGGAACGGCACGGTCATCAACGTCGTGACCGGCACCGTCATGCCGTTCCCACCTGCACCCGCCGGTATCCGCCATCACCGCGGCCTGACCTTCATCGGTAAGGAAGTCAACCTCGGCGGCAGTGCCGGCGGCCCCGAACAGATCCCGTGGGTACACCTTGAAAACGGCTTCCGAGCCGGCAATGCGACCACGCAAGTTGCGGTCGAGAACCCAACCGCACTCGGCGTCATCGGCGTCGATATTGCACCGGTGCTCGGCGCTGGCATCACCATCCCCGGCATCGGCGGAACCTTGCTGCTCAAGCCAGCAACGACCATCTCGCTCGTGCTCGGTCCCGGCAGCAATGCGATTCCACTCGGACTCGTCGGTGTGCCACCCGGCATCGGCATGACGTTCCAAGCAGCAAGTCTCGATGCCGGCGGACTGAACCTCGGCGACGCCGTGCACATCACGACGCACCTGTAGGAACCGCGCAGTACGCCAGCTACTTGACGCTCGTCCAGGGCAGTTCGAAGCTGGCAACGCGACCGCGCAAGAAACCATCGAGTTGCAAGAACCACAACCCGACGCCCGACGCACCCTGCGCCCAACCGACCTGCGCCTGCAACAGATCGGGGCGCACGCGGTGCTCGGCCTGAAGCCACTTCAGGCCATCGCCATCGACCGTCGCGCGCGCGCGGATATCGTCGGCGAGCACCTCGCAGAACCGCACGCTCTCGACATAGGAATCACTCAGGGAATGGCTTCGGGAACCGCCGTTCGCGATACGCAACAGATAGGCCCCGATACCTGCCGTGCCGCAGCACTGGCCAACGGTGTTCCAAAGTCCCGGCAAGCGGGCCGCCGGCAAACCGCTTCCCAACACCGAAGGCGCGGGTCGCGCCGCGCCGGCGGTCCACTTCGCGTCGCTGGTCGCACTCGCCAACCGTGAGAACAAGACCGACGTGCCCGCCGGGCCGTGGCACCATCCCCAGTAGAACAAGTCTTCGCCACCGGGTTGGTGATGAAAGACCATGCCGCGCGCATCGGCGAGGTGCAGCAACCACTCACCGCCACCGCGCGCCTTCTCCAGCGCGTCGGGATGCAGGTCCGCGGCATGCGCCAAGAACGCGGCGACGCCGCCGGTGCCATGCGAGTAGTTCGGCATCGCCCGCGCATACGACGGCGACATCCTCCATCGGTAGCCAGGCTCCGCTGGCGTTGCCGTCTCGACCAAGTGGCGCGCCAAACCAGCGGCGATCTCGCGAGCACAAGATGTTGGCCGCCGCTTGGCGAACCACAACATCAGCTCGCCAATGCCGGCATCCCCGCTGATCACATCAGTCACCGGTCCAAATGTCACGGCACGGCCCGACCCATCGATCCCAGCGCGCTCGCCGCACCATTGCAAACCGCGCTCGATCGCTGCATCAAGTCCCGGGTCTTGCGCACGTTCCCACACGACCTGCATAGGTAGATCTCAGGTGATTAGAGGTTCGTTTACAACTGGCC